>Ga0160464_100045_pt1 | contig 145808 bp, 140 predicted proteins | sample HID1971I_E11MG_FD_108275 | JGI IMG/M metagenome (GOLD analysis project Ga0160464, IMG submission 108275) | Enriched millipede-associated microbial communities from UW Madison campus, WI, USA - HID1971I_E11 MG | ecosystem: Host-associated > Arthropoda: Insects > Digestive system > Unclassified ...
CGCCGCGCTTTTCGAAGCGGGCATCCTGCCGCAGGAAGAACTCGAAACCTACGGCAGCGACGACAGCCGTCTGCCGATGTCCGGCATGGCGAGCTACACGCCGGGCATGGAGATGTCGGGCGGATCGCTCGGGCAAGGACTCACGATTGCGGTAGGCCGTTGTCTCGGCCTGAAGCGCAAGGGCTCGAAGTCCTTCGTCTATACGCTCTTCTCCGATGGCGAACTCGACGAAGGTTCGGTCTGGGAAGGCCTCATGTCCGCCGCGCACTGGAAGCTCGACAACCTCATCGCGATGGTCGATGTGAACAATCAGCAAGCCGATGGCCCTTCGACGCAGATCATGGCGTTCGAGCCGCTCGTCGAAAAGCTCGAAGCGTTCGGCTGGTACGTGCAGCGCATCGACGGCAACGATATCGACGCCGTGAAGCAGGCCTTCGACAACGCGCGCAACTTGAAGGACGCGAAGCCGCGCATCATCGTGTGCGATACGAAGATGGGCTGTGGCGTGCCGTTCCTCGAACAGCGCGAGAAAAACCATTTCATCCGCGTCGATGCCCATGAATGGCAACTGGCGCTTCAAGCACTCGAAGCAGGGAGACAAGCATGAGCACCCGTCTGAAAACTTCCGCGATGATCGCGTCGATTGCAAGCGAAGGACAGCTCACGCGTTCCGCGCCGTTCGGTCATGCGCTCGTCGAACTGGCGCGCACGAAGGCGAACGTCATCGGCATGACGGCCGATCTCGGCAAATACACCGACCTGCATATCCTCGCGAAGGAATTTCCCGAGCGCTATTACCAGATGGGCATGGCCGAGCAATTGCTGATGGGCGCGGCGTCCGGCTTCGCGCATGAAGGCGCGCAGCCCTTCGTCACGACCTATGCGGTGTTCGCGACGCGACGTGCTTATGACTTCATCCATCAGACGATCGCGGAAGACAATCTTGATGTGAAGATCGTCGCCGCGCTGCCGGGTTTGACGACCGGTTACGGCCCGAGCCATCAGGCCGCCGAAGACCTCGCGCTGATGCGCGCGATGCCGAACATGACCGTGATCGATCCGTGCGATGCGCTCGATATCGAGCAGATGGTGCCCGCTATCGCCGCACATAAAGGCCCGGTGTATGCGCGTCTGTTGCGCGGCAACGTGCCCGCCGTGCTCGACGAATACGATTACCAGTTCGAATTGGGCAAGGCGAAGCTCATTCGCGATGGCCGCGATGTGCTCGTCATCTCGTCCGGCATTATGACGATGCGCGCGCTCGAAACCGCCAAGGCATTGCAGGCCGATAGCGTCGATGTGGCGGTGTTGCATGTGCCGACGATCAAGCCGCTCGATACCGAGACGATCCTCCGCGAGGCGAAGCGTTCGGGCCGTCTCGTGGTGGTGGCCGAAAACCACACGACGATCGGCGGATTGGGCGAAGCGGTCGCGACTGCTCTGCTGACCGCCGGCGTCACGCCGGCATATCGTCAGATCGCGCTGCCCGATGCGTTCCTCGATGCAGGCGCGCTGCCTACGCTGCACGATCGCTATGGCATTTCGACCAATGTGATGTCGAGCACTATCAAAGGCTGGCTCGCTTGATACACACTTGATGCAACCGCGCCGCGCGGTTCGATGAATCGCGCGGCCCTCTGTCACTTCTTCTTGCGCCCGCTTTTCTTCGCGCCCGCCGCATCTTTCGCGACGACCACGCCCGGACCATTCATCGCTTCGATCCACGAGAGTGCATCGGCATAAGCGAGGAATTGCTGGAAATAGCCCGGCGATACTTCGCGCATGAGCGACAACGAACGATGCACGAGACTGCTCGAATTGAGCGGTCCCGCATTCCTCGGCACTTGCGCGAGCGAATCGCGCAACTGCTTTTCCGCGCTGACTTTCGACCACACCGCGCGGAAGTATTCGAGCAACTCGGCATGCGATGTCGTGTAAGCCGAAGACGACTTCGCGATATCTTCGACGAGCGTGGCAAGCGGTCCGCGTTCATCGTCGTTCTGAATCGCGGCGCGCTGCGACACGGCACGTTCGATATCGCTTCGATAAAGATCGAGCAACAGCGCGACGCGCGCATCGAGCATGCGACGCGCTTCGCCGTCGTAAGCAGCCGCGCGTTTGTCGAGCGCATCGATGAGATGAAAGCGCACGGGATTCGCACGATCGTCGCCATTCGCGCGCCATGCGTCGAGCGTCGAGCGTGCGGGCGCCACGTTATTCATGCGCCTTCACCGCGCCATCCGATGACCGCGGCACAGCGGAAATCTCCACGCGACGATTCTTCGCGCGGCCGATTTCATCGGCGTTGGAACTCACGGGTTGCTCCGAACCGAACGCAGCCGCGAACACCGACGACGACGGCACGCCCGCATCGATCAACGCACGCGTGACAGTCAGCGCGCGTTTCGCGGAGAGCTCCCAGTTGTCCGCGAAGCGCCGGTTGCCTTCGTGCACCTGCTGATCGTCGGCGAAACCGCTCACCATGAGGATCTCCTCATGCGCGTGCAAGTAGGAGGCAAGGGGCCCGGCGAGGCTCTTCAGCACATCGCGGCCTTGCGGCTGCAACTGATCCGAATTGAGCGCGAAGAGCACGCTGCCGCTGATGCCGATGCGCCCGTTCACGAGCGTCACGCGTCCCGACGCGAGCGGCCCCGCGAGCGCCTGTTCCAGCGTCTTGCGGCGCTGCGTTTCTTCCTGACGATGCTTCACCTCTTCGTCGAGCTTGTTCTCGAGCTGCAACTGCACGCCGATCACGCCGACGAGTATCAGCACGAACGCGCCCAGCAGCACCGACATCAAGTCGGCGAACGCAGCCCAGATCGGCGCGGCGTGTTCCGCGCCGCCGTCGATTTCCTCGTTCATGCCGCCCGCGCTCCGGCCACGCGCTGACCCGCGATATGCTGCAAGTCCTCGACGATCTGCTTCTGCGACATCATGCTGAGATCGATGACTTCCTTCGCCTGAGCGACGTAATACGCGAGCTGCTCGTCGCTGCGAGCGAGGGATTTGTCGAGCGCAGTTTCGATCCGTTCGAGATGCGCGACGAGCTTGTCGTTCGATGCACCGAAGGACTGCACGGCCGCACCGAATGCGTCCGACAGGCTCGCCATTTCGACGGCGCTCGCCGTCACTTGCGCGGCCATCGCGCCGAGCTTGCCGGCTTCGGTTTCGACCGTGCCGGTGAACTGTGTGCCCACGCGTTGCAGCAGCGTCGCCGATGTATCGACCAATGCGTCGATCGCGGCGCGTTGTTCGTTCGATGCGTGGTTCACGGCATCGAGCAATGTTTCGACCGTGGCAAGCAGACGGCTGCGTTCGTCGAGCATCGCGGTGTCGCGGACCATCGAATCGGAGAGCTTCTGACGCATTTCGGCGACGACTTCAGCGGCGGCCTTCGGTGCTTCCGACGCCGCCTGAACAAGACGCTCGATCTCCGCGATGGTCGCGCTTGCGTGCGCCTGCGATTGCGCGGACATGTCGTGCGCGGTTTGCGCGAGCGCGTCGCAAATGTCCTTCTGACGATCCGCCGCCACCGCGCTCGTCTGCTGCCATTGCTCGCGCAACGAGACGGCGATCGTGTCGAGGGCACCGCTCCATGTCGCAAGGCGCTCGTCCGCATGTTGTGCGAGTTCTACGCGCAGATCCGCATGCGATCGATCGACCGATTGCACGAGCGATGCCGCATGTCGTTCGAAGCTGGCGGCCGCGGCCGTCAATGCGTTCTGATTCTGCGCGGCGCTTTGCTCGCTGGTGCGCGCGTGCTGTTCGAGCGCATCGCGCCATGTTTGCGACATGTTGCCCGTAGCGGTTTCGAGGCGCGCGGAAACATCGTCGATCAGCCCGGAAGAACGCGCTTCGAAGGTCTGCGCGAATTGCGCCATCGATGCATCCATGCGTGCGACGAGCGCATCGCTCGATTGCTCGTGCTTCGCGACCGACGCTTCCAGCCCGCCCGACACGCGGTCCATGTGCGCGGACACGCCTTCGACGAGATGCGTCGCGCGCTGATCGAACGCTTGTGTGAAGCGATCGAGCGATATGCCCATCTCGCCCACGAGCGCCGCGCTCGATTGCGCGTGCTTCGAGAGCGACTCGCTCCAGATCTCCGCGACCTTCGCCGACGATGCCTCGAAGCCGCTCGACAAGCCTTCCAGTTGACGCGCGACCGCGTGCTCGACGCTGCCATGCAAGGCGGTGACTTCGCGCGCGATGCCGTCCATCGTCGCCTGCATGACGGGCTGCAATGCGGCGCTCGCGGCACGCGCGCTGTCGGCGACGCTCTGCTTCAGCGACAGTTCCACCGATGTCGCGAGCCGCCTATACGACGTCTCCGCTTTCGCATGAAACGCATCCTGACCGGCGATCTGGCGTTCGCTTGCCGCGAGGCTTTGCTGCTCGATTGCGATGGTCATCGACTGAAGACGATCGACGAGCTTCGGCATCAGTTCGGTCTGAAGCTGCAGCAGTTTGAACGTCTCCTCGCGCTGATGCGCCTGCGTGAAAGCGCGCAGCGTCGTCGCGATCTTCACGTCGAGTTGCTGCGTCACATGCAGGCGCTCGCGGCGGCATAGCGCGGATAACAGGCCGAGCATCGCGGAGGTCGCGACACCCGCGATCGACGTGCCGAACGCGAAGCCGAGGCCCGTCACCGGCGCGGAAAGCGAGGCGCGGATCGCCGTGAGATCGGATGCGCTCTGCAACGCGGTGCCGGTGCCGCGCAATGTCGCGACCATGCCGAGCAGCGTGCCGAGCATGCCGAGCAGCACGAGCAGGCCGACGAGATACGGCGCGAGCACCGGACCGGGCAACGCCGCGCGCTCACCCTCGACGCGCAGGCGCACCGCATTGCGCAGACTCGGATGCAGGCTGTCGAGCCACACGACGAAGCTGCGCGGCGCGCTCGCCAGTTGCGCGACGGCCTGTTCGAGCGAGCCGGTGATCTGTTGATAGCGGCGCAATTCCGCCGCGCCCGCGAGATAGCATCCGGCGATCACGAGCGTGACGGCGAACGCGATCGCATTCGAGGCGATATACGCGATGCCGATGCCCAGCACCGCGGCGAGGCCAATCGAGAAGACAACGATGTTCAAAAGATTTCGGGGCATAGCGAGCCAGTTAGCGGGGGCGAAGAGCCGCGAGCAAGCCTTCGATCGGTTGAAAACGAACATCCAGTTCGGCGAGCAGCACGCTTTGCAGATCCTTGCGAAACACGTCGAGCCATGCGTTGGCCACCGGTGTTTCCACCGCAGCGTGCGCGCTTTTCAGGCGCTCGAAATGCTTGCCGAGCAAGGTGGGGACGCTTGCGAGCAGACTGCGTTCGCGCGCGCTCAGAGCCTGTTCCATGACGGCATCGACGACGGCGAGGCGCGCCATGTCCGGCGATCTCGCCGCGAGCATCGATCTCAAACGCGTGCGCAGCGCGCCGATGTTGGATTCCATCGACTGTTGCAGCGACACGTAGCGCTGGCGAAAATCCGCGTAATCGGCCGGCGGATCATCGGGCGACGGCTTTACGTGCGCGCGATGCCTGCGGCGCGCGGCCGTTTCCTCGCGTGCGAACGCGCCGGCGAGCGAGGACCGCACGCGCGCGCACTCTTCCTCCACGTCGCGGGGCGCGGATCGCGCGCCGGACATGGCGGGCGGATCGGTCGCGAGCGCGGTGGACAGCGCGATCGCATCGGTCCAGCCGAGCCATTGACTCAGGCGGTCCGCGAGCGATTGAGCGGGTTCGTGAACTTCGAGATCGGCAAAATGTGCCAGCAGCCGAACGAGCGCCGGGCCGCTGAATGCCGTGCGTTTCAAGCCTTGCACAGTATCACCGGGGGCAAAAAGGACACTATTTTACCTGTGCGGGCGAAGTCGCTGCCCCGTTTCTTGTCGATTCGATGCAACGCGGCTGCGAACGCCGCGTCAGGGCGCCTTCGCGGGCATGAACGCGAACGGCTGCGTCGCGACGAAGCTGCCCGCCGTTTCGCCCGAGAAAACCTGGCCCGCGTCGATGGTCAGCTTCATCACCGGCGCGCCGGGATTCAGGTTGAGTTTTTTCAGCGAGACCCAGAACGTATCGGGCCGCGTCGCGGAATCGAAGTAATAGATCAGGTTCTGCTGGTCCGATACGGTGCGCCATATCGTCGATGAAAGATTGGGCTGCTCGGGCGTGCTGATGCCGAGCGGCACGCTCACCGAACGCATCACGCTCATCACGCTCGCCACCGCCTGAAACGCATACGACTTCTGCGGCACGCCCGCCATGTAGTTCGGATCGGCCTGCTTCGGAATCGCATCGAGCAGAAAGGATGCGCGCACGAAGCGGTCCGCCGCGCGGTTCGTGCCGGGCAGGAAACCCAGACCGCCGACGCTCTTCCAGTAAGTATCGATGGCAAGCTGTTCATCGTAGATCGGCGAGTTGGTCATCACCTTGTACTTCTTGCCCTGATGGATGAGAAGCTTGCCATTGATGTATTCGAAGATGGCCGAATCGCCGCGCGCATCCGACAGCGACAGATGAATCGTCAGCGGCTTGCCGTTGGGCAGCGGCGGCGCGATGATCTGGAACGGCTCACGCGAAAGCACATACACCGCCTGCCCGACGGTCGCGAAGTTATCGAGCGCATATTGCGCCCACAGGCTGATCGACATCGGATCGCGCTTCGGGTCCGGCTTGCCGTAATCGGTTTCCGCGAGATAGAGCGCATTGGCGACGAGCCCCCGTTCGTTCATGCCATCCACCGTGCCGATCTCATAGCCCGACACCACCACGCTGCCGTACTTCGATTTCCATTTGACCGATCGCGGCCCGGCGTTGCCATCGCGTTCGATGCCCGCGGGCATCACCCAGAGGTTGGAGCGCATGTCCTCGGACCAGTCCATCGTGCGGCCCGTTATCACGAGGCCTTTGTCGCCGACATAAAGTGCACGCGTGCACGCAAGCGCGAGCGATGTCGAGAGCAATGCCAGCGCGGCGAGGCACGCGATCTTTCGAGTCAGACGGGTCATGGCCGTGTTCCCTCTGTCGTTGGTCGAAGTGCGGGTCTCGTCCTTTCTTGGGCGGTGACAGGAATATCGGAATCCAGCGGCTTTGTAAAGGCGCACGCGACGCGACGGGCTGATCGCGAGCCTGCTTGACTACGAGCTTGAATTCACCTAAAGAAATTCAGTCCATTTCTCGTTCAAGAATTGATTTTCCGATCGTTGCGGATCACGCCGTATTCGGCGGCTATCAGTGTCGATGACGCTTATCGCGCTTCGCTTCATTGCGAAGGAAATCCCAGCGTCGTCGCTTTGGTGCGCAAGTCGGCGAAGCGGCCGCCCGGCGTCGGCGTCTGCGATGCGCCCTCCGCTGCTTTCGCCGTCTGCGATTTATCGACGGTGCCGATGCCCGTTCCGGTGGCCGGCGTGTTCGAACAAGCGAGGCCGAACGGCCCTTGCGCCACCGTGAGCGCCGGCGCGTCGGTGCGCGGCGCGTCGCTCAGGTCGAGCGCGTACGCCATGTTGAACGTGGTCGGATCGCTGCCGCGCGCGCCCAGCGGATCGAGCCCGAAGCGCCACGCGAGCAGTTGATGAATCGAGCTCGGATCGAACGGATAACGCGCCACATTGTTCGCGCGCACACGCGGCCCGAGCAGCATGCAGGGCACGCGAAAGCCGAGGCGGCCATCGTTGCCGAGTTTCTGTTCCGCCGACGACAGCGACCTGACCGGCGGCGCGACGTGCTCGAAGAACCCGCCCCACTCGTCATAGACGACGATCATGAGCGTCGTGCTCCAGTTCGGACTCGTGCGCAGCGCTTCGTAGATTTGCCCGAGCAGCGCCTGGCCATTGCGCACATCGGCATGCGGATGATCGTCGTTCGAAGTGCCGTTCGCCTCGCCGCCGAAGCTCGGATCGACCATGCAGAACGACGGCAGATTGCCCCCGGCCGCATCGGAAAGGAAGTCCGCAAAGAGCTTCGAGCGGCCTACATAGCGCGTTCCGTAGAGCGCCGTGAACGGCACGTCGTGGAAGTAGTACTTCGACGACACGTTCTTCGCGTCGAGCCGGTCCCAGATCGTCGATAGCGACGACGTGTCGAGCGTGTCGCTCAGACGGTCCGTCTCGCCGCTATGCAGATAGACGCGGTTCGGAAACGTATCGGCGAGAATGCCGCTCATGTAATAGTCGCAGACGGTGTATTGCGACACCGCCTGTCGATAGAAGTCGAGATCGCTGCCCGTGAAGTAACCGATCGGCAGCAGATCGCCGCGCGTCTTGTTCGTGTCGGACGTGAGCAGGAAGCCGTTCATCGCGCCGTTCGCGAGATGCGTGCGGCCCGCGTCGTATTCGTGATCGGGGTCCGCGAACTGGCAGCTCTGAAAACCGAAGGCCGCGTTGGCGGACAGCGAAAATGTCGGGTGCGCCTCGCCGAATGCATCGGTGAACTGCGTGCCCGCCTGCACGCCTTCGACGCCCGGCACCCAGCCGAGCATGTGATCGAAGGAGCGGTTCTCCATCGTCACGAGCACGATGTGATCGATGCCCGATGTCGCCGGCGCGGGCAACGCGGGACGCGGCAGGTTAGCGCGATCCGGCGGAATGTTGCCGATGGGGCTCGTCGGCGTGATGGTGCCGGAGTTGTCGTCGCTGCCACCGCCGCCGCACGCGGACAGCATGGCTGTGCCGGCGAGCGCGGCGAGCAGGCGGCGGCGTACCGCGTCGGGTTGGTTCGAGGGTTTCTGAGCCATGACGGCGCACCATGTGAGTGTTTTTATCGAACGCCGTTCGTTTGCAAACCCGGTTGCGCATCGGGACATCGAACGCGAACGGCTTGTGGGTGCCGGGGTTTAGCACATGGCGTTCCCGGCGCCCTCACTCACATGGCCGCGCCGTTACGGTTTTTCGACTACCGAGTGGCTCGCGCCGTTCGCGACGGGCGCGTCGAGCGAATACGCATCGACGCCATCGATGCAGCCGAGGTTCACGCGCCAGTGGTCGGGATTCGAGCGCGTCTGATGGAATGTATAAATTCCACAGTGCTTGCAGAAGAAGTGCCTGGCGACTTGCGTGTTGAACTGATAGAGCGCGAGTTCGCTTTCGCCTGAAAGGATGCGCAGCTTGTCCCTGGTGAACGGCGGCGACATCACCGCGCCGCGCCGCCGGCAAAAGCTGCAGTTGCAGCGCACGGCCGGCTCGGGCGGCGTCTGAACTTCGAAGGTCACCGCGCCGCAATGGCACGCGCCTTTGAGGGTCGTCGGGGTCATCGTGGGTGTGTCTCCCTTACGGTTTCTGTTCAGGCCGCGTCCTCCACGTACTGCGCGAGTCCGCGTCCGAACGACCAGTCCTCGCGTCGATTCGGCGCGAGCACGATCAGCACGTCCTCGGGGCGCAAGCCGGGCGATGTCGCGAGCTTCGTGGCCAGCGCCTTGTAGAACGCCTTCTTGGTCGCCGTGTCGCGCCAGTCGCTCGCGGTGATGTGGATGAACACGAGGTCGTCGCTGCGTTCGACGCCGAGATATCCGGGATCGTAGATGAAGTCGTCGCGGTCGTGTTCCTGAATCAACTGGAAGCGGTCGTCGGCGGGCACCTTGAACGCTTCGACGAGCGCTTCGTGGACACTGTTCGAGATCGCGCGGATGTGGTCGCGCGGCTTGCCTTTCACGAGCGAGATTCTGACGAGCGGCATGAGGGTTCTCCTTTCGGATCGAAAGTGATGAATAATGCATTCACTCTACGCCGCACTATGAATGCTGAAAATTCAATAGTTCTGCACCGACCGTTCGGGGAAACCGGATCATCGCGCCCGCAAGGCGTCGACGATGTTCATCCGCGAAGCCCGCATTGCCGGCAGAAAGCCGCCGACCAGTCCCATCACGAGCGAGAACCCGAGCGTCTTCGCGATGACCGAAGGCGTAAGGATGAATCGAAACGACAAATCCGCGAAGGTCTGGAAATTGGTCGTCGAGAACGAAGCGAACTGCATCAGCGCCGCGCAGCAGAGTCCCGCGACACCGCCGACGAACCCGAGCAGCAACGCTTCGAGCAGAAACGCGCCGAGCACATCGAAGCGCTTGAACCCGAGCGCCCGCAACGTGCCGATCTCCGCGACGCGATTCGCCACCGACGCGTACATCGTGATCATCGCGCCGATCATCGCAGCGATGGAAAAGATGATTGACAGCGTGAAGCCGAGAATATTGATGAACGTCGATAGCGCCTTCGACTGATCGCCGTAGAAAATCCGCTCGCGCTTCGCTTCGTCGGCGAGACGCGGGTCCACGTCGATATCGGCTCTGAAGCGCTCGAACGCGTCGCTGCGCGCGAGCCGCACGACCATCGACGAAAAGCTTGTGCGCCGGAACGATTGCATCAACTGATCGACATCGCCCCAGATTTCCGAATCGAAGCCGCTGCCGCCCGCATCGAAATGACCTACGACAGTCCAGTCGCGCTGCGCGAAACGCAGATGATCGCCGATACGCGTGCCGCCGAATCCCTTCGCGATGCTGCTCCCGACGACGATCTCCGACGACCCGCGCCTGAACATGCGGCCCGCCGTGAGCTGCACTTGCGGACGCAGTTGCACGCCCATCGGCGAGACGCCGCGAATCACGACGTTCGCGGGCGTGTTCGTGCCGAGCTTGGTGAGCGAGATCAGCACGACGGTTTCCTTCGATGCGAGCGGCGCGCCCTCGCCATTCATCGCGACCGAAGGATGCATCTCCATCACGTTCGCCTGATTGCGGTCGATCGCGCTCTGTATCTCCGTCTCCGCGCCCTTGCGGATCACGACGACGTTGTCCGCTTCGCCGGTCGAGACGAGCGTCTTCTTGAGGCCCGCGTCGAGCATCAGCACGGTCGCGAACACGAACACGACGAGCGCGAGGCCGCCCGCGGTCAGCATCGTCGTGAGACGGCGCGCCCAGAGATTGCGTGCGACGTAGGAAACGGGAATGGCCATCGCGCGTCCTCAGCCGATCGCCCGCAGGCCTTCGACGATGCGCACGCGGCTCGCCTGCACCGCCGGCACGATCGCCGCCGCCATCGCCACCACGAACGCGCACGCGGCCTGCAACAGCATGGTCTCGTGCGACACCATGAAGACCGGGAACACGCCGCCCGTCGCGTGCTTGAAGACTTCGGCCATCGGCGGCGTCGCCAGAATGCCGATGCCGCCGCCGATCGTGCAGATCGCCATCGATTCGCCGAACACGAGCATCGAGAGAAAGCCGGGGCCGAAGCCGAGCGCCTTCAGCGTCGCGTATTCGGTGGTGCGCTCGCGCGCGCTCATCGCCATGGCGTTCGCCATCACGGCCATGATGATGAGGATGACCACGTAGGACACGACGCGTATCGCCGCGATGATCTGATTGGACATCGCGACGAAGCCGAGCTGAAACGCCTGCTCTGTTTCGGTGAGGGTTTCGGCGAGCGAGTTCTTGAAGACGTTGTCGATGTTGCGCGAGACGACGGCGGCATCGTCCGGGTCCTTGATGCCGACCACATACACGCCGACCTGATCGACGGTGCGTTTGGTCGTCTTGCGGATCGTCTCGTTCAGATAGTCGTAGTGAAAGATGAGTTGCCGCGTGATGGTCGATTCATCGCGCCCTTCCATGATGCCGCGCACGACGAAGTCCCACGTGCCCGGATAGATCGTGCCCTTGAGCGGAATGACGTCGCCGACCTTGAAGCCGTATTGATCCGCGAGTTGCCGGCCGATGAGCGCGCCCTTGCGATCGCGCTGATAATCGGCGCGTTGCTGGTCCGGCACGATGAACTCGGGATAGAGATCGAGATAATTGTCCGACACGGCGAACTGCGCGAAGAAGTTCTTCGGATCGCGATAGACGCCGCCGAACCAGTTCGAGCGCGCGACGAGCGTCACGCCATCGACGCCGCGGATGCGGTTCTCGTAGGCGAGCGGCAACGGGAACACGAGCGAGATCGCATTGCGCGTGACGAGCCGCGCGTTCGACGCCGCCGCCGCGCCCGCATACCAGGCATCGACGACCGTATGCAGCAGGCCGTAGGCGAGCACCGCGATCGTGAGGCCGAGCACCGTCAGCGTGGTGCGCAGCTTGTGCCGCAGCGCGTTGCGCAGGATCAGCTTGAGCACGAACATGATGGTTCAGGGCCTGGTTCCATCGATCAGCTCGCCTTTCTCCAGATGCACGAGCGCCTTCGCCGCGCCCGCCGCGTGCGCATCGTGCGTCACCATGATAATGGTCTTGCCGAGCTTGTCGTTCAGGCGTTGCAGCATCGTGAGGACATCGGCGGCGGAGTTGCGGTCGAGGTCGCCGGTCGGCTCGTCGGCGACGATCAGCTTCGGGTCCGTGATCAGCGCCCGCGCAATCGCGACGCGTTGCTGCTGCCCGCCCGACAGTTCCGACGGATAGTGGCTCATGCGGTCCGCCATGTTGACCATGTCGAGCACCATCGCGACGCGCTCGCGCCGTTCGTGGCGCGTGAGGCGCGTCAGCATCAGCGGCAATTCGACATTCTCGAATGCGGACAGCACCGGCATCAGGTTATAGAACTGGAAGATGAAGCCGACATTCGCCGCGCGCCAGTTGGCGAGCGCGGCTTCGGGCAGGCGCGTGATATCGAGTCCGCCGACGAGTAGCTCGCCGCTGTCGGGCCTGTCGATGCCCGCGATCAGATTGAGCAGCGTGCTCTTGCCCGAACCCGACGGGCCCATCAGCGCGACGAAATTTCCTTCCGCGATGGATAACGTGATGTCGGTCAGCACAGGCACCGTCTGCACGCCGCGCCGATACGACTTGGCGACGTGGCTGATCTGAACGAGAGGCGTCGTGCTCACGCTATTTCTTCGCCAGCGTGACTTTCGCGCCGTCCTTGATCTTGTCGCCGGGCGCGAGCACGAGCACGTCGCCGGGCTTCACGCCCTGCACGGCCAGCAGATCGCCGATGCGCTCGCCCGTCGTCACGGGCACTTCGCGCGCGGTGTCGTGCTCGACGGCGTAGACCACCTTTTTGCCGTCGCGCGTGACAACGGCCGTTGGCTGTACCGCGACGACCGCCTTCTTCTCTTCGGGCGGCACGGGCTTCGACAGGAATGCGACCTTCGCGGACATCTCGGGCAGCACGCGCGCGTCGCGATCGACGAAACGCACTTTCACGAGCACGGTGGCCTTGGAGCGATCGACCGTCGGCACGATGCGCGACACGCGGCCCGCGAAGCGCACGTCGGGCAGCGCGTCGAGCTGGATCTCGCACGGCTGTTCGACGGCGATGCGCGAGATGTTCGACTCGGCGACATCGGCTTCGACTTCGAGCGTCTTCATGTCGGCGATGGTGACGACCGCGCCCTTGCTGTCCGACGCCGACGAAAACGGCGTGATGTTGTCGCCGACGTTCGCGTGTTTCTCCAGCACGACGCCGTCGAAGGGCGCGCGGATCACGGTCTGATCGACGGCCACTTGCGCGGCCTGCGCGTTGGCTTGCGCCGACGCGATCGCGGCTTCGTCGCTGTTGATGGACGCGTTGGCCTTGTCGAAGCGGGCGAGCGCGGCGTCGTACTGCGTCGCCGGAATCGCGCCTTGCGGGGCGAGAATCTTGTAGCGCCTGAGATCCACTTCCGCGTTCTTCAGCTCGGCGCGCTGAAGCTCCAGGTTGGCTCGCGCGACCTTGACCTGCGCCTGCGCCTGCAAAAGCGACGCGGCCACGTCATTGCTTTCGAGCCGCGCGATGATCTGGCCTTCCTTCACCGGCGTGCCCTCCAGCACGCCGAGCCATTCGACGCGCCCCTGACCCTTCGACGCCACCGCCGCCTTGCGCTGCGGCACGACATAGCCGGTAGCGTTCAGAAGCGTATAGCTCTGCGACGGATACACGGACGTGACAGTGGCGGTCTCGACGGCCTGCGGGCCAGCGAGACGAAACGCCACGGCGATGAGCGCAACGAGGATCGCCGCGATGACCACATAGCGAAGCCAGTTGCGCCGGCGTCGCGGCATCGCGGCGGACGGTCCCCGGTCGATTTTGAGTTTTTCTAGGTCGTGTTCAGCCAATTTATGGACGTGCGCCGCCGGATGGTCGGTCCTGCGGATCGGGATGCAGTGGAGGGATGGTCAGTATAGCGCCGACGCTTGCTGCGCTTACGAAGTCTTTACTTGACTATCGACACCCTCTCACGCGACGACACATCGCGTCCTTATTGGCTGCCGAAGCGCTTTTCGACATCCACCGCTTTATCGAGCCCGACGAAGCGGTTGTACTCGTCGAACGGCGTCAGACGATCGGCGATGGCATCCGTCGAACCTTCGCGCATGAACACGTCGAGCATGTCCTTCACCGCCTTGTGCATCGCGAGCATCGGCTCGATGGGGCTCAACGTGTAATCGAAGCCCATCTCGTAGGCCTCTTTCATCGACACGTAAGGGCTCTTTCCGGTTCGTGCCTGATTGAAGAGAATCGGCTTGCCGAGCGGCTTCAAACGGCGCGTGAGTTCACGCATATGTTCGATGCTTTCGGGCGCGTCGGCATAGAGCCCGTCGGCGCCCGCTTGTGCATACGCTTCGAGTCGCGCGATGGCGTCCTCGATGCCCGTGACCGCGATCGCATCCGTGCGCGCCACGATAAAGAAATCCGGATCGCGCCGAGCTTCGATCATCGCACGCAGTTTGAGCACCATCTCTTCCTTCGACACGAGCTGTTTGCCCGCATAGTGCCCGCACTTCTTCGGCAGCGCCTGATCTTCCAGATGCAGCACCGATGCGCCCGCTTCTTCCCAGAGACGCATCGTGCGCTGCACGTCGAGGATGCCGCCGTAGCCCGTGTCGGCATCCGCGAAGATCGGCACCGAGGTCACGCGGCATATGCGGCGAATATGCTCGAACATCTCCGTCTGCGACAGCACGCCGACATCGGGCTGTCCGGCGACGACCCCCGACGCGACGAAGCCCGATACATAGATGGACTTCGCGCCGGCCTGCTCGGCGAGCATCGCGGTGATGGCGTCGTGCGCGCCCATGCAAACGAATGGACCTTCCTTGAACAACTCGCGAAAGCGTGCGGAACGGGTCAAGATGAGTCTCCGGAAGTCAGGCAAGATAAGCCCAGCCGCGCGCCTTGCGATCGCCGGCGCGAAATTGCGCGATCTGTTCGCTCATGCGTCGCGTCTGGTCGATTTCATCCAGTCCTTCGAGCAGCGCCGCGCGCGGCGCTTCGTCGAACTCGAAGCGAATCGCATCGATTCCTGGCGCGCGTATTTCGAGCGCACGCAAGTCGACTTCGACATTCGCTCCATCGCGCGAAGCCATTGCAATTCGCTCGATAACTTCTGCATCGAGCCGCACCGCCAGCAAGCCGTTCTGCAGGCAGTTGTTATAGAAGATGTCGCCGAAAGATGGCGCGATCACGCAGCGAATGCCCGCTTCCTCCAGCGCCCATACGGCCATTTCGCGCGAACTTCCGCAACCGAAGTTCTTTCCGCCGAGCATCGTGCACGCATGACGAAACGCCGGCTGATTCAGCACGAAGTCTTCGCGCTCGCCGCTCTCCGGTCCATTGCCGCGATAGCGCAAGGTCTCCAGCAGATAAGGTCCGAGCTGACCACGCTTCAGTTGCGAAATGCGTTCGATGCGAATGATGAGATCCGTATCGACGTTATCGCGCAGGAGCGGCGCGGCCGGACCGATGATCGTCGTGACCGCTTTCATCGCGATGCTCCCGTTTGCGGCGCGGCGATATGCCCTGCGATCGCGCTTGCCGCCGCGACTGCGGGACTCGCGAGATGCGTGCGCGCACCCGGCCCCTGCCTGCCGATGAAATTGCGATTCGACGTCGATACGCAACGCTCGCCACGCCCGACGACATCGCCATTCGCACCGACGCACATCGAACAGCCCGGCTCGCGCCATTCGAAGCCCGCCGCGCGAAAGATATCGTCGAGCCCTTCTTCATGCGCCTGACGTGCGACCGTGAGCGAACCCGGCACGACCCACGCCTTCACGTTGCCCGCCACATGACGACCATCGACGATACGCGCGGCCGTGCGCAAATCCTCGATGCGGCTGTTCGTGCACGAGCCGATGAACACGCGATCCACAGCGAGTTCATCGAGATGCTGTCCCGCACGGACGCCCATATAGTCGATCGCGTCCTGCGCGGCCTGTCGACGCGATTCGTCCGCGAGCGACGCAGGATCGGGAATCGTGTCGTCGAGCGCGATCACATGCTCGGGGCTCGTGCCCCATGTGACCTGCACGCGTATCGCGGAAGCATCGACGATCACCTCGCGATCGAAGTGCGCGCCTTCATCCGTCGCGAGCGCTTTCCAGTCCGCGAGCGCGGCATCGAATTGCGCGCCGCGCGGTGCATATGGTTTGTCTCGCAGATACGCGAAGGTCGTCTCGTCGGGCGCGATCAGCCCGAACTTCGCGCCCAGTTCGATGCTCAGGTTGCACAGCGTGAGGCGCCCTTCCATCGACAGTTCTTCGATCGCATCGCCCGCATATTCGACCGCATACCCGGTGCCGCCCGCCGCGCCGATCCTGCCGATCACATACAGGATCATGTCTTTCGCGCTCACGCCTTCGCGCACGCGGCCGTCGAAGCGCACGCGCATCGTCTTCGGCCGCTTCTGGCGAATGGTTTGCGTCGCAAGCACATGCACCACTTCCGTCGAGCCGATGCCAAATGCGAGCGCGCCCATCGCGCCGTGCGTACAGGTGTGGCTGTCCGCGCACACGATCGACGTGCCGGGCAACGACAGCCCGAGTTCCGGCCCGATCACATGCACGATGCCTTGCCGGCCATCGTTGCCGATATCGAAGATGGGAATCGCATGATGCGTCATTTGCGTGCGCATCGCGTCCACCATTTCGGTGCTCCAGTCGGCGTCGCCCGCACTTCGGCCCGGCATCGTCGAGATCACGTGATCCAGCGTTGCGAACGTCAGCGCGGGACTGTCCACTTGCAGACCGCGCCGCTCGAGCACGCGAACCGCTTCGACGCCCGTAAGCTCGTGCATCAGATGTCGATCCACTTGCAGAAGATCGATGCCGCCAGCGAGATGCGCGATCGCGTGACTGTCCCACAGCTTGTCGAAGAGCGTTTTCATGTTTCAGTCGCTATGCGTGAGATGGCGCTGCCAGGCGAGGAACAGCATGTTGACGAGCGTCGCGAACACGAAGAGCATCAGCGCGAGCGCCATGATCGTGCTGGTTTCGTTGCGGTTCATCGCGATCATCAGCAAGCGTCCGATGCCGCTTTGAGAAGCGAACATCTCGCCGATCAGCGTGCCGAGCAGCGTCAACGAAAAGCCAATGCGCAAGCCTGAAACCACTTCCGGCACGCACGCGGGGAGCAGCACGTGACGCGCGAAATCGCCCGGGCTCATGCGATAAGTTCTGGCCGCGCGCGCGTAGATCGGGGGCATGTTGCGCACCGCGTTCATCGTGAAGAGCGTGATCGGCACGATGCCATGCATCACGCCGAAGACGATCTTCGCCCACAGGCCGAGGCCGCACGCGAGCAGCACGACGGGATAGAGCGTGACCTTGGGGATCGAGTAGAAGCCCATCATCAGCGGTTCCATCACGTCGCCGGCCATGCGCCGCGCGCCGAGCAGCAAGCCGAGACATACGCCCGCGATAGCCGATATCGCGAACGCCGATGCGAACGCGAGCGAGGTCACATAAAGACTCGCCGGGAAATCCGCATCGCTCACGATATGCACCGCGCGCTGCACGGTATGCAGGGGCGTGGTCAGCACATCGGGCCCGAGCACTTCGCTCAGGATCTGCCATAGCGCGACGAGCACGACGATCAGTACGAGCGCATCGGTCCAGCGCTGCGCGTGCCGCGTTCTCGTGCCGTGCGTGATGACGACGGTGCTCATGCCGCCTCCCTTCTGATGCGCCGGTACAGACGCCTTTCGGCCTGGCGCAGCAAGCCGTTGATCGTCGTGACGAAGACCAGCATCAGGACCATGAGACCGTACATCGTCGGATTGTCGAATGCGTTGTATGCGAACGCGATCTGATAGCCGAAGCCCGATCCCGACAACACGAACTCGCCCGCGACGACCGCGATGAACGCATATACCACGGTCAGCTTGATGCCCGTGAAGACGAAAGGCAGGCTCGCGGGCAGCGTGATCAGGCGAATCTCGTCGAGCGTGCTGAGACGGCATACGCGCGCGGTGCGCAGCAGTACGCGCGGTACACGTTCGAGGCCGTTGAGCGTGTTCACGGCCATCGCGACGACCGCGAACAGAAAGCCGATGCCGATGAGCGGCCATCGATTCAGCCCGAAGATCACGATGAGAATCGGATACAGCACGAACACGGGCACCGCATAGTACGAGAGCAGCAAGGGATCGAGCACACGGCGCAGTCGCGGCAAACGGTAGAGCAGCACGCCGCCGACGAATCCGACTATCACGGCGAGCGCCACCGCGGCCAGCGCGCTGCCGAGTGTCTGCACGATATCGACCGTGAATTGCCCCGACGTCAGAATGTCCCACGCGCTCACCGCCATGCGCGAAGGGGGAATGAACGATACCGGATTGATCCACGCAAGACGCGTGGCGATTTCCAAAAGCGCGATCAGCCCGACGACGAGTCCGATGCGCCAGCGCGCCGCCTCGTTCACGGCTGGCTCCCGAGCGCTTTCAATGCTTCGTCGCGAAGCAGGCCCCACACTTGCGCCGTGAGTTCGCCGAAGCGCGCATCGAGTGCGATCTTGCTGTCGCGCAGACGCGGCCAGCCCGTTTCGATCGTCGCGATGAAACGGCCCGGACATGCCGACATCACGCCGATGCGATCCGACAGCAGCACGGCTTCATCGATCGAATGCGTGATGAGCATCACAGTCGCGCCGGTATCGCGCCAGAGCTTCAGCGTTTCATCGCCCATCAGGAGACGCGTTTGCTGATCGAGCGCGCCGAAGGGTTCGTCGAGCAACATGAGACGCGGGCGCACGACCATCGCGCGCGCAATGCAGACACGCTGACGCATGCCGCCCGAAAGTTGTGCCGGATACGCGCGTGCAAACGACTTCAGGCCCATGAACGACAACGCGTGATCGACTCGCTCGCGCACTTCGTTCTCCGGCACGCCCGCGCGGCGCGCGGCGAACGCGGCATTGTCGAACACGTTGAGCCACGGAAAGCTCGCGTCCTCCTGAAACACGACCGCGACGCCGTCGGGCACTTCGCGTCCCACCGGTTGCCCTTCGAACTCGACCGTGCCGCCGCTCGCGGGATTCAGACCCGCGAGCACGTCGAGCAAGGTGGACTTGCCGCATCCGGAAGGGCCCACGACCGAAAAGAATTCGCCCGCGCGCAATTCGAGACTCACCGGCCCGAGCGCATGAAACGGCGGCTTGCCCGCGATGCCGGGATAAATGCGCGTGACATCGGTGAGTCGCGCCTGCACGCGCTCCGTGTCCTGCGCGGCGGGATCGCGCGATACGACCGATATCTTCGTGCGACGTGACAACACGCTCATCGCGGCCTCACTTCTTCGTTTGCAGATCGGCGGGAAGCAGCGATTCGTCGACGATCTTCGACCAGTCGAACGGGCCTTCCGGAATCGCCTTCACGAGTATCAACCCCTTCAGCACTTCGTCCATGCCCTTGCGATCGAAGCTGCCTTCGCTCCAGTACTTCGGATCGGACTCCAGCACGTTGTTCAGCGCGGAAGCCGCCACTGCCGGGTCCATCTTGTACTGCTTCGCCAGAATCTGCGCGGACTCGTCGCGATGCGCGGCCATGTATTGCACAGCCTTGCGGCGCGCCTTGATGATCCCCTTGATCACTTCGGGATGCGTCTTCAGATAATCGGTTCGCACGATGCCGACCGTCTGTGTTTCATTGGGCACGATATCGGTCGAACGAAACGCGATGCGCAACTGATCCTTCTTCGCGCTATACGAAGGCTCCGTCATGTAAGCGACATCGACCGCGCCCTGCTGCAATGACGTGAGCATGCCGCTCGAACTGCCGACGGGCTTGCGCTGCACTTGCCCCGTCAATCCTGCGCGATCGAGCGCGATCGTGACGATGGTATCGGTCGTCGACTTCGGACTGCTATAGCCGATCGTCTTGCCTTTCATCTGCTGGATACCGGTGATCGTGCCGTCCTTCTTTTCGACCCAGACGAGATCGGCGAGGCTTTGCACGCCGCCATGCACGATGGTCAGATCGACACCCTGCTTCACCGCGGAGATGGCCGCGGGCAATGCGACTTCGCCATAAGGAATCTCGGACGCCATCGCGTTGCGCACCGTGGTGCCGCCGCCTTCCGACGTGATGAAGCCCGTCACGTCCACGCCTTCTTCCTTGAAGAAGCCCTTCTCCATCGCGACCGCGAAGGGCACGCCGTACATGCCGTCGCCCCAATGCGTGACGGTGAGCGGCGCGGCGCGCACGCTGGCGCCGCAAACGCAGGCGGCGGCGAAAGACATGAGACAGGCACCGCGCGCGAAGCTCCCGATTTTTCCAAGCGCAAACATGTAGGGTCTCCATCCATGATCGGCGGTCTCGCAGCGTGCTCGGCGCATGCGGCCGCACTGTGGTTTTACGGACCTGCTCTGGACGTGCTGCTTGCTGAATAACCGTGCAAGTTAATGTATGCATTAAACGCGCGAAAGTCCAGACTCGCCGAGGGCGTACATACCCTCGTCGCATCGGGCGCAACTCTTGTTTCAGGCTTGCTGGATGCCGTATTGCTGCAGCACGTTGGTCTGGTCGCGCCAGCCGCGCTCGCGATGAGCGCGATACAGCTCGCTCGCTTTCGCTGCATCGCCGCAACGCATCGCGTCGATGATGTCGTAATGCTCCTGTATCGACTTCGACGGCTGCGGATGCGCCTTTACCATCTGCGTGAAGCGGCGCACGCGATGCACCTGATCGCGGCAATTCATAACGATGCCGTGAAGCCGCGCATTGCCGCTCAATGCGATGAGCGTCTCGTGAAAGACCTCGTCCGCCGCCGCCCACGCAAGCATGTCGCCGCGTTCGAGTGCGGCGGTCATGGCCTCGCATGAGTGAACGAGCGGCGCGAGCTCTATGCCCTTTCTCGACGCGACGAGCGCCGCCGCCGTCGATTCCAGGCTGATCAGCACCTGATAGATGTGTTTGATATCGGAGATGGACGTCGGCACGATGCGGATGCCGTGACGCGGCACGATCTGCACGAGGCCTTCGCCTTGCAGACGCAGCGCCGCCTCGCGAATCGGCGTGCGGCTGAAGCCGAGCATCAGCCCCAGTTCCTGTTCCAGCAGATACGAACCGGGCGTCAGTTCGCTTTCGATGATTCGCCGGCGCAGTTCGCGATAAGCAAGCTCGGTCGTGTTGCGTCTCGCGGGTCTCGCGCTCTCGATGGATTTGTCGTTCAATGAAGCGGCCATGCCTGAGCTCCCCGATCAATCTCCGTCTTGCGCCGATGGTAACACCGCGTCAAACGCTGGTGAGATGCGCGACGAGCTTGCGGCATGCCTCGGGCAACGCATCGAGCGAACGCACGCCGATGAGCAATTCGCGCGCGGCCCATGCATCGGTCAATGCGACGACGGCGAGCGCGTGTTGCTTCGCCACTGCTTCGGGCATCACGCCGAGACCCAATCCCGCTTCGATCATCAGACATTGCGCGTCATAGCTCGACACCTGAATGCGCACGCGCACCGGGCGTCCGAGTTCGTTCGCCGCACGCGTGAGGCACTGACTGATCGCGGTATCGGCCGGCAATGCGACGAACTCTTCATCGAGCGAATCGGTGAACGCAATCGAGCGTGCCTGCGCCAATGCATGTCCCGGCGGTGTCGCGAGCACGAGGTTGTCGGTGCGATACGGAATCGCGTGAATCGCATGACCGTGAGGGACGGACGTGAACACGCCGATATCCGCCGCATTGTCCGCGACGGCGCGCACCACTTGCGCGCTCGGCTTTTCATCGAGCAGGATGCGCACGTTCGGATGGCGCGCCGCGAACGATTGAATGTCGCGTGGCAGAAACTGAACGATCGACGATATGTTCGCGGCAATGCGCACGATGCCGCTCGTGCCGCTCGCGAAGTCGCGCATCTGAATGGCGATATCGTCGAATTGATGCAATGCACGATGCGCAAGCGCCGCTAGCCGGTCGCCCGCTTCGGTCGGCTCGACGCCCTTATTCGTGCGGCGCAATAGCGGCACGCCGAACATGGCCTCGATCTCGCTGATGCGCCTGCTCACCGCCGCGGCCGCGATATGTTCGCCATGAGCGGCTGCGGCGATCGTGCCTGCATCGACGACGGCGAGGAACAGTCTCAGCGAAAGCGGATCGATCGGCGGCATGGAAGGCGGCTTCTCTCGTAAGACACGTCCGCAGTGTACTTAAAGAACGCGTGCCATCGCAGACGGCGATGACGGCATGACGAAGCATAGCTTTGCCACATAACCCGGCGCGCGGAAAATGCCTTGAATCAGGCACTCGCGAGGGGAACCGTCATGCAGGAAGCCGCCGCCGCAACCCGAATCCGCGTGTTCTGGCAACCGGGATGTTCGTCGTGCCTGCGCACGAAGGAATTCCTTGCACGCCAGGGCATAGAGTTCGAATCGATCGACGTGCACAACGATCCCGAGGGCCGCGCCGCGCTCGCGGCGCTCGGCGCGCGCAGCGTGCCTGTGGTCGCGTTGGGATCGAAATACACGCTATGCCAGTCGATCAACGATGTGATCCGCTTCCTCGATCTCAAGACCACGCCGACGCCGCCCTTGCCGCCCGCCGAGCTCGTCGCCAAACTCGCGCATGTGCTCGAATCCAATGCGCGCTACACGCGTCAATTTGGCGCCGATTACTTTCGCAAGCCTTTTCGCAATCGCAATCGCACGCCCGCTGGTCTGACGTTCCACGTGTTTCGCGTAGCTGAAATGGGCGTTCAGGCCGCGCATCAGATCGAATTGCGCTTCGAAGGCTTCGACGATCAGCCGCCAGATGAATGGCAGGCGGAAGATATCGCGCGCTGGGGCGAAAGCGTGCGGGAGAAGCTTCTCGACTGGTGGGAGCATGAATCCGACCGCACGCTCTCGTATGACGTGCCGACCTACTACGGCCGCCGCTCGATGCACGAAGTGCTCGAACGCACCGCATGGCATAGCGCGCAACACACACGGCAAGTCATGCTGATGCTGGAGAGCGACGGCGCGACGATCGATCGCCCCTTGACGGCGGACGACCTCGGGGGCTTGCCGCTGCCGGAAGAAGTCTGGGACAAGTGATCGATCCTCTGTCGGTCGCACGGCAGGCGCGCAAGTCCGTTCGAGCCGCCCTTCATCGGGGCGGCTTCTTTTTAACGTGCGCTAACGTATACGTTGAGCAATACGCCGAATTTCTTTTCATATAATGAAGGCATTCCATCCGCCTGCGTCTGGCCCGGCGGATATATCGTCCGTGCATCGACGGCAACGTTTTCGGAATGCCCATCATGGCTCCAGCCCCGACCGCCGAAGCGATTACCAGAACGCGCGAGAAATCGACCGACACGGTTTATCAGGCACTGCGCGAAAAGATCCTCAGCAACGAACTGCGCCCCGGCACGCAGATGCTCGAACAGGAACTCGTACAGTTGTTCGGCGTGAGCCGTACGCCGGTGCGTGAAGCGCTCATTCGTCTACAGAACGAACATCTCGTGCAGATCATTCCGCGCCACGGCGTGCGCGTGCGCAATGTGTCGATGACGGATATCGAAGAGGTCTTTCAGGTGCAGACGAGTCTCGAAGCGACAGCGGCTTCGACCGTCGCCGCGCGCAAACCGGGCGCGCGAGAACTGAAACCGTTGGAGAAAGCGTGCACGGAAATGGAGCGCGGCTTCGCGAAGAACGATCGCGAAGCATGGTCGGCGGCGCGTGAAGCGTTCTACGCGCGGCTCGTCGACATGAGCGATAACCCGCGACTCACGCAGATCGTCGGCGAATGCTCGGATCAGGTGCGCCGCGTGCGCGAACTGACGCTGCGGCTGATCGATCCCGACGAATCGCAAGCGCGCGATCTGCACGCGATCATTGAAGCGCTGCGGCAGGGCGATGTGTCGGCGGCGCAAGCGCTATGCCGCGAGAATCGCGCGCGCAATCTTCAGATGCAAATCGAAGCGCTGCAACGCTTCAGGATTCTCGACGTCTGATCACGAAGCGTGCAAGGCCGTATCGCGCAACGCGATCACCGGCGCCTTCCGCGCGACGCCTGTAGTTGCGATCAACACCTCTCGATTCGTATGGCGGCACACCACGTTGCGCACGTGGTTCACGCCCCACTTCAAGAGGCCGGGCTTTCTTGCGCCGAGCACGATGAGGTCCGCATCGAGGCGCTCGGCTTCATCGGCGATCACGCGCCCGATACTGCGGCCGTCTTCGGGCAGCGTGCGCGTTTGCCAGTCCGCTTCGATGCCCGCGCGCGCAAGCATCTTTTCGCTATTGCGGCGAATCACGAGCGCGAGCTGATTGACGAGCGCGGGCATGTCGCAAAGACATTCCATCTGCCAGCCCGCCCACGACGGAACCGATTCGATCACATGCAGCACGGTCAGACGCGCGTTGTTTTCACGCGAGCGTGCAATGGCGGCAGACAAGGCGGCTTCGCTGAAGTTCGGTCCCACGGCGACGAGAATATGCTGGTTCATGGCGCAACCCTCCGATCATTGGACAGCGCCGTTTGCGGGCGGCCGTCGTTTATTCATGACGTCATGATCGGCGCCGACAATTAGCGCAAACTGAGCGCGCGCTTCGGAAGACGTTACGATGCGATAAATCAAACTGATGGCATCCATTTACCTTTCATCATGGACAATCGCGAACTGCTCAACCTCGCGTACCTGCGCGCGTTCCGTCTCGTCGCGCAGACGGGCAGCGCCACGCGCGCCGCCGCCGCGCTATTCCGCGCGCAATCGGCGGTTACGCGTTCGTTGCAGGAGCTCGAAGCGGCCGTCGGCGAGACCTTGCTGGAGCGCCGTCCGTCGGGCATGCTGCCGACCCCCGCCGGGCGCGCCGTGCTGTTGCGCTGCCAGCGCATCTTCGCGGAACTGGAGGAGCTGGCCCAATGGTGCGCGACGCGACAGTCGCGCCGCCGAACCGCGTCGGACGGCACGCTTCCCGCCTTTCTGCTCAACACACGGCGGCTGCAATTGTTCTCCGCGCTCGCACGTCATCGTCATATGCCGAGCGCGGCGCAGACCTTGGGCCTCAGTCAGCCGGCCGTCAGCAGCGCGATCCGCATCATGGAGACGGGCGCGGGGATGCAACTGTTCTATCGCAGCCCGCGCGGGCTGCTGCTCACGAGCGAAGGCGAAACCTTCGTCCTGCACGTGCGCCGCGCGCTGAACGAGCTGCGCCATATTCCCGATGATCTCGCGGCATTGCGCGGCACGATTCAGGGTTATGTCACGGTCGGCGCGCTGCCGCTCGGCAGAGCGTTGATCTTGCCGGGCGCGATCGCACGCGTCGCCGCGCAATATCCTGGCGTGCGCATCGTGACCGACGAAAGCGCCTACGAAACACTCGTCGCGGGACTGCGCGCGGGCGATATCGATTTCGTGCTCGGCGCATTGCGCCAGAACGATGCGTCGAGCGGTCTCGTCAATGAGCGCATGATGTCGGAAGACATTGTCGTGCTCGCGCGTCGCGGGCATCCGCTCGCGAGTGAAAGTGGATTGACGCTCAAGGATCTGATCGCCGCGCAATGGATTCTGCCGCGCAGTCAGGCGCCCGCGCGCGGTATGTTCGAAGCGCAGTTCAAGCGCGGAAAGCTCAAGCCGCCGATGCCGACCGTCGAGACCGCCGATCTCGCGGTTATTCGCGGTCTTTTGATGCATACGGATATGCTCGCCGCCGTATCCGCTCAACAGTTGCACTACGAATGCGAATCGGGGCAACTCGTGGTGATGGACATTCCTCTGCACAACACGCGGCGCGAAATCGGACTCACCATGCGCGCGGGCGGCACGCCATCGCCGGCGGCACGCGCGTTGATCGATGCGATCCGCCTGACCGTCGATCAGCTCGGGCATGAACTGCGCCGCGAATCGCCCCGCATCGTCAGAACCGTCGGCTGATAGCCTGGTCATCTAAATCGTTTATCGCGATAACATTTTATGGTGCCGTTAGCGCGATCACTGCAACGAACAGGGAGAAGCAATGAACGAGCAGCAATGGATTGCGATGGACGAGTACCTGTGCGACCGGACGCAAACGCCGGACGAAGCGCTCGACGCGGCCTTGAAGTCCAGCGTCGAAGCGGGACTACCCGCGATCAACGTCGCGCCGAATCAGGGCAAGCTGCTGCAAATGCTCGCGCGTCTGCGGGGCGCGCGCCGCATTCTCGAACTCGGCACGCTCGGCGGATACAGCACGATCTGGCTCGCGCGTGCCTTGCCCGCCGATGGCACGTTGCTCACGCTCGAAGCTGTCGAGCATCATGCGGACGTCGCGCGAAAGAATATCGAACGCGCGGGCTTGTCGGGCGTGGTGTCGATCTTCGTGGGCGATGCCGCCGATACGCTCGAAGGCTTCGTGCGCGATGGCATCCCGCCTTTCGATTTCATCTTTCTCGATGCCGACAAACAGAGCTATCCCACGTATCTGCAACTCGTGTTGCGTCTGAGCCGCCCGGGCACCGTGATCGTCGCGGACAACGTGATTCGTCAGGGTCGCGTCGCGGATGCGGGCAGCAGCGACCCCGACGTGATCGGCGTGCGCGCATTCCTGGATATGCTCGCCGCGGATGCGCACGTCTCCTCTACCGCAATTCAGACGGTCGGCAGCAAGGGATGGGACGGATTCTCGCTTTCGGTCGTGTCGTGATCGGCGGCTTCAGCAATCCGCTGGCAAATATTCCAGGCAACCGATGGAATAAAACGCTCGTTTAGAAGGTTAGCGCATCGAGAGCCCAAAAAAATAGATGCGCCAACATGGACGAGCCGATTACCGAACCAGACATTCAAGCCTTCGCGAACGGCGTGCTGTCGTCCGCGAGGGCGGCGCGCGTCGGCCGATATCTCGGCGCGCGGCCGGTGAATCGGCGCTTGCAACGTGCCATCGATCGCGCCGCATCGCACGATGCCACGCGCACGAGAAGCGTCGTGCGTCACGCATTCGTCGCCTTGTGCATCGCTATGGCCGTCGCCGGCTGGTGCGCTGCAACGCACGTCTCTGCGGATATGCTCGATGCCGTCGCTGTGATGGCCTTGATGGAGACTTCGAACCAGCGCGGCACGAACGTGCGTCCGCTCGTGTCGCACGATCCGCACTTCATTGAACTCACGCCGGTCGGCTTAGAACTGATCGCGACCCGGACGCGGCGCGGCGGCAAGTTCGCGCATATCGACGAATACGACTATCGCAACGTGGAGGGCGAGAGCGTCGTTCTTCTGATCGCGTCCGCGCCATTCACGAGCGATGCGCCGCACTGGAGCGCGCGGCGCGTCGGCGAAATCCGCCTGCTGACATGGGTTATCGGCGGCACGCGCTATGTGCTCGCGGGACAGGCGGGCACGCGCGGCGTCATGCGCGCCGCCGACGCCTTGACGCTGACGGCGCGAGAGGCGGAATAAATGGACATCCGCGACGACTTGACGGAACACCTCCCGAGACTGCGCCGCTATGCGCGCGCGTTGCTGAACAATCGGGAGCTCGCGGACGATCTCGTGCAGGATACGATCGAGCGCGCCTTGTCGCGCGCGCAAGGATTCGAAGCGGGCACCGATCTGCGCGCATGGCTTTTCACGATCATGCACAACGTATTCGTGAATCAGGTCAGCAAGGCGTCGGCGCGTGCGATCCACGTATCCGTCGACGATGAAGACTTGAGCGAGCGCGAGTTCGCGATACCGGGCGGCCAGATCCGTTCGCTCGAAGTGCGCGATCTCGACTACGCTTTGCAGCGTCTGCCCGCCGAGCAGCGTGAAGTCGTTCTCCTCGTTGGCCTGGAAGAAATGAGCTACGCGGAAGTGGCGATCGCGCTCGATATTCCCATCGGCACTGTGATGTCGCGCCTGTCGCGCGGACGCGAACGCCTGCGCGCGCTGATGGCCGGCACGCAACCCAGTGCGAAGTTGAAGGTGGTGCGATGAACGACCAACAGACTCCGATCAGCGAAGAAGATCTGCATGCTTACGTCGATGGCGCGCTTTCGGCCGCACGCCGCGAACAGGTCGAGCGCGCCATCGAACTAAATCCCGCTCTGGCCGCGCGCGTGAGCGACTACTTCTCGCTCAATAACATGTTCCATGAGCGCTACGATCGCGTGCTCAACGAACCCATCCCCGCGCGCTTGCGCACGCTGAAGAAAGCGCGCTGGCTCGGCGCGGCGAACTGGCCGCGATTCGCGGGCATGGCGGCGGCGCTCGTCGCAGGCATCGGCATTGGCATCGGCACGAACATGGGCCGCGATGCGCTGTCGCTGCCGAACACGAGTGCATCGAGTGCAGCGAATACGCGCGACGTGAGCGCCGAAGGCATGGAAGCGATGGCGCGTCAGGCCGCGCTCGCACATGTCGTGTACATGCCCGCCGTCGATCGTCCTGACGATATCGGCAAGGACCGCGAGCAGGACTTCGTTCCGTACCTGTCGAACAAACTCGGCACCGACGTGCATCCGCCGCTGCTCACGAAAAGCGGCTTCGAACTGATGGGTGGACGCATTCTGCCCGGCGACAACGGCCCGACCGCGCAATTCATGTATCGCGACGCCAAAGGCGAGCGCGTGACGCTCTGCATCGCGCGTCGCAAGACAAGCACGAACACCACCGCGTTCAAGCTGTATCAGGACGGGCCCGTGAACGTGTTCTACTGGATCGATGGCGATTTCGGTTACGCGGTGTCGGGCGGTATCGACCGCAAGGTGATGCTCGAACTCGCCCACGATGTGTACGCGCAACTGACGCCATCGACGCCGGGTTGATCGCTTACTCGGAAGGGATCTCTTGCCTGCTCAGACCAGGCCACCTGCCGCGCATCGCAGCCATGCCCGTTTGCGATGACGCCGGCGGCAGTTTTCTGCATTCGACATGCATGCCGCGCGAAGACGCAGCCGTCACGAACTTGTCGATTTCCTCGCGCACGTCGGGATCGACATAGTCGGCTCGCGAGGCATCGAAGATCACGGTCGCGCCATCGGGGATGGTGCGTAGATGATGCTTCAATGTGACCTTGCCGAGAAACGAAACGTCCTTGCGGAACGACACGAGGTAGTGATCGTCGTGCTGCGTCATCGTGATCGGGCGCTTAAGGTTCGCGCGGATCGCGAGCAGGAGACTGCATCCGATGCCGAGCAGAATGCCCATCAAGAGGTCCGTCAGCAACACGCCGGCAATCGTCACGATGAACGGCGCAAAGCGTTCGATGCCCTGCTTCGCGACGGCCGCGAACAACGAAGGCTTGGCGAGCTTCAGGCCCGTGAAGATCAGGATCGCCGCGAGACAGGCGAGCGGAATCAGGTTGATCACGCTCGTCAACGCGAACACGCTCACGAGCAAAAGCGCGCCATGCACGAACGACGACCAGCGCGTCTGCGCGCCCGCATGCACGTTCGCCGAACTGCGCACGATGACCGACGTGATGGGCAACGCGCCGATTGCACCGGCCATCATGTTGCCGATGCCTTGCGCTTTCAGCTCACGATCGGGATGCGCCGTGCGCTTCTTCGGATCGAGCTGCTCGACGGCTTCGAGACTCAGCAACGTTTCGAGACTCGCAACGATGGCGAGCGTGAAGGCGAGCCGCCATACATCGGGATTCACGAACTGCGAGAAGTTCGGCAACGCGAGCGCATGGGTGAACGCAGCGAACGATTCGAGCGACGGCAACGCGACGCGATGTTGCGCGGGCGGTGCGAAACCCGGCGCGAACAGGTCGAGCAACACCGTCGCGCCGATGCCGAACGCGACCACCGCGAGCGGCGCGGGCACTGCGCGCACGAGCGCGAAGCGGCGCATCGCGCGCGTTTCCCAGCCTGCGAGCATCGCGAGCGATACGACGGCAACGATGCACGCCGCCGCGGAGACAGGACCGAACGGCGTGCCGAGCATGCCGGGACCGCTCGCGGCCGGCGCGCCTTCGTTGGCGAAGCCCGCGGCGAGCGGAAGCTGCTTGATGACGAGCAGCAGGCCGATCGCGGCGAGCATGCCCTTGATGACCGACGAAGGCACATAGGCCGCGAAGCGCCCCGCCTTCAACATGCCGAAGCCGAACTGGATCGCGCCCGAGAGCAGCACGGCGAGCAGGAACGCGGAGAAGCTGCCGAGCCCGGCGATGCCATCAACGACGATCACGATCAGGCCCGCAGCCGGACCGCTCACGCTCAGTTGCGAGCCGCTCAGCAACGCAACGACGAGTCCGCCGATGATGCCCGACAGCAGCCCCGCGAATGGTTCGACGCCGGATGCATTGGCAATGCCGAGGCATAGCGGCATCGCGACCAGAAACACGACAGTGCCCGCGAACATGTCGCGCGGGAAAGTGGCGATACGGTTACCAGAGTTCATGATTTTTCTTGGAACGAGTTGGGGCCTGCGAACGTCGCGAAAGCGACATCGCATCGTCAGGCGATCGATTGGAAAGAGCGGGCTTAAGCGGCCCGCAGCGATGGACCTGCGCGCCCGCAGTGGCCCGCGTTTCGCCTTCGTCCGCATAGCCGGACGCGAGGACGTTGATAAGGCCGTCGTGAAGGCCGAAGATCCAGCCGTGAACGAGCGGTGGCTCGTCTCGCTCGAAAACGATTGCGTGCTGCCGCAAGAGACGCACTTGTTCGAGCACGTTCAGCTCGGCGAGGCGGTTCGCGCGCGCATCGAGTTCCTCGAATGCATCGAGCTCGTGCCGATGCCGTTCCCCCAATGCGCACAGTGGCGCGATCCGGCGATTCACGTGCGGCAAGTCGCTCGACTGCGGCAGGAGCGAGGCGCGCACGCCGCCGCATCCGTAATGCCCGCATACGATCACGTGATCGACTTTCAGCACGCGCACCGCGTATTCCAGCACGCTCATCGTGTTGTCATCCGAGGCAGAGAACAGGTTCGCGATGTTGCGATGAACGAACAGATCGCCAGGATTGGCGTTCGTCACCGTCTCGGCCGGGACGCGGCTATCCGCGCAGCCGATCCACAAAACCTTCGGGCTTTGGCCCTGCGCGAGACGGGGGAAGAATTGCGCATCGGCGTGCGCGGTCTCGTGTGCCCAGGCAATGTTTTCCAACAACATTCGTTTCGGTCGATTCATGCATTTCTCTCCAGAACAGGCGCGTCTTTGGTGCATGACGCAAAGAATCGAAAAGGGCCGCATCTACGTTGCAGTGCAGCGAGTTCCTTACTAATAACTTTCGCAGAAAAAGTTCAGCGGCGTCCAGAGAAAAAAATATGACGATATGAATCTCGCGTTTTGTTCAACGCTTCGGCGCGCGACGTCTGATAACCTTGAGCGCTTCAGATTCAGCTTTCGCGAACACATGACCGATTCAGCAGCAAGCATCGACACGACACGTTTCATCGAATGCAACGGCGGCGCTTATCCAGTACGGATCGAGTATCAATGGTTGAATCCGGAACGCGTCGATGCGCCCATCGCGTTGTTCCTGCATGAAGGCCTGGGCTCGATCGCGTTATGGAAAGGCTGGCCGCAGCAGCTTTGCGATCGCCTGAATTGCCGGGGTCTCGTGTATTCCAGGCCCGGTTACGGGCGCTCCACGCCACGTCGATCCGGCGAACGATGGCCGGTCGAGTTTCTGCATCGGCAGGCGCAAGAGGTGTTGCCCGCATTCCTCGATGCACTCGGCGTCGACGCTGAAGAACGCTCGCACATGTGGCTCATCGGGCATAGCGATGGCGGCACGATCGCCCTTCTTTACGCAAGCGCGTTTCCCGAAGCGCTCGCCGGTCTCGCCGTCATGGCGCCGCATTTGTTCGTGGAACCGATGACGGTCGAAGGCATCGAGAAAGCGCGCAGCACGTATGAAACGACATCGTTCAGAGACAAGCTTCAGGCTTATCACGACGACGTGGATTCAGCCTTCTACGGATGGAACGATGCGTGGCTTAATCCCGCGTTTCTGCAGTGGGATATCACGGAAGAGTTATCGTCGATCAGGCGGCCGTTGCTCGCCATTCAAGGCTATGACGACGAATATGCGTCGATGCTGCAAATCGATAAGATCAAGGCGGCTGTCGATCACGCGCAACTCGTCAAGCTGACGCAGTGCCGGCATTCACCGCATCGCGATGCGACCGATGAAGTGAACGATGCGATCGCCGCTTTCGTGCGCGCGCATCGAGGTTGAATCGGCATCGAGCACGAATCAACCCGCGTCCTGCGTCTTCGCCGACGCCTCCTGCGCCCGCCTCAGCCGCTCGCGGCTATTCGACAAATGCATGCGCATCGCCGCGCGCGCCGCTTCGGGATCACGACGTTCGATCGCATCGTAAATATCTTCGTGCTCGCGATTCACGCGATCGAGATACCCGGCGGGATCGTTGTGCGCGAGCGCCGCCGAATTGACGCGCGTGCGCGGGATGATGGTATTGCCAAGCTGACTCAGGATGCTGTGGAAGTAACGGTTGCCCGTGGCCTTCGCGAGTTCGAGATGAAACGCGACGTCCGCGGCGACGGCGTTGCCCTCGCCCGCTTCGATAAGCCGCTCGAAGTCGTCGAGCGCGCGACGCATCTGCGCGAGATTTTCATCCGTGCGGCGCATGGCGGCGAGACCCGCCGCCTCCGCTTCGAGGCTGATGCGCAGTTCGAGAATCGCCATCACATCGCGCACGGTGAGATCGCCCGCGGCCTCGATCTGGAAACGGTCCTGGTCGCTCGCTTCGAGCACGAACGTGCCGATGCCATGACGCGTCTGCACGAGCCGTCCCGCCTGCAACCGCGAGATGGACTCGCGCACGACCGTGCGGCTCACGCCAAGCTGCGCCATGATTTCCGATTCAGTCGGCAGCTTGTCGCCGGGTTGAAGCGCGCCGCTCCGAATCCGTTCCGACAACTCGGCGACGACTTCCTCGGTGAGGTTGCGGGAGCGGCGAAGCGCGCCGGACGCGAGGGCTTGGGACATTGAAAGGCCGGTCTTTGTGTGCTCGATGGGTCATTATAGGGCGCGCGGAACAGCTTGTACGATGACTATTGACTCGCGCTGCATCGCTGCGCGCAGCACTAGACGCAGGACTCACTTTAATGAGAAGCGAATGCCGATTCATACCGGCCGCATTCGACGCCGCTCCGGCCATGATGGAAAACCCCATCAAAATCATGCGATTAGGGCCAAAACAAAGCGTTGATAAACCGTCTGTTGCGGCGTAAAGTTCAAGTACCGCATGAAGTGAAAACGCGCCAGCCAGGCGGCATCAGCCACGCGCCGGCGGCGTGATCGTTTTGAAACAAGGCTCGCGAATCCATGCCGCATCCGTTGGATTCGCCATCATCTCGCGCAGTCGCGAGCCTGATACAGCGGTTCACCGGCTCGTCGCCGCGCGTGTCTATGCGTTACACCACGCGCCTTGCGCCTCTCGCGCGTCTCACTCATCGATCAGGCGAAAGCCGGTGCACATCCGTATTCACAATCGCAGATTTCGCGGCGATACTGATGCGCGGCATCGAGGTTGGCAGGCAAGGAGACGAGCAAATGATGCGTGAAGTAATCGGAGCGTTCCACGGCTCCCGTAAGCTGGATGAAGCACTTGAAGACTTGCGCGCGGAAGGCATCGCGGCCGATCGCGTGCGCGTGGCGAGCATGAGCGGTTTCGCCGATTTCCACGCTTCGCAGATACAGAGCAACAACGCGCAGACGCAGTGGATCGCGGCGGAATACGCGGGCCACGGGGAGCATCTAGGCGTGGTCGACACGCATGACTACCCGTACGGGCTGGACGCTTCGAGCGACGACATCCTCCCTTCGTTCGGCGCGGACGGCGGCGACGCGGACCTCGCTTGCAGCGTCACACGCGTGATCGTAAGCATTCGCGACGAAGCGGAGATGCGCGCCGTGTGCGACATCTTCTCTCGCCTCGGCACCGACGATATCGACGTGGAAGGCGCCGCGGTCTGATCCGCGACGCGCGAGGCTCACATCGTCGCGTCACTGCGTCGGCGTCGTCGCGGGCTTCGCTTTCTTCTTGTGCTTGAAGTGATAGCCGCCCTGGTGCGTGCTGCCGGCCGCGGACGTATTGTCCCCGCCGACGGTCGGTCCGGCCGTCGCCGCTCCGTGGGCGTTGCCGCCGCCCGAACCGCCATTGCCATTGCCGCCGCCTGACTGCGCCATCGCCGCGCCCGTCACGCCTATCGTTGCGCCCGCCGTCAGCGCGATCAAAACCCTCAATCCAGTCGTCCTCATTTTTCCCTCGTCGATCAGGTTCATCACCGGTCGGCGCGCATTTCGCATTCAAGATGCGTAACGCAAAATGCCATCTGGTATATGGCATGCTGCATGCTCGCCCTTTGACTTCCATTGCCGCACACGGCCATCAAATTCGCCCTCCTTACTCATGGATGTCCGAAAAACCACCCGCAAGTCAGCCGAACGCGACGAAGCCGCATCTGCATCTAGAGCAGGTTTCGTGCGCGTTCGCGGCGCGCGTGAGCACAACCTGAAAAATGTCGATGTCGACGTGCCGCGCGATGCGCTCGTCGTCTTCACCGGCGTTTCGGGTTCCGGTAAATCGTCGCTTGCATTCGGTACGCTTTACGCCGAAGCGCAGCGGCGCTATTTCGAATCGGTCGCGCCGTATGCGCGGCGGCTCATCGAACAGGTCGGCGTGCCGCAGGTGGACTCGATCGAGGGCTTGCCGCCCGCCGTCGCCCTGCAGCAGCAGCGCGGCGCACCGAATGCGCGCTCGTCGGTCGGCAGCGTGACGACCCTGTCGAGCCTCGTGCGCATGTTGTATTCGCGCACCGGCAGCTATCCGCCAAAGCAGCCGATGCTCTACGCGGAAGACTTTTCACCGAACACGGTCCAGGGCGCGTGCCCCGTGTGTCACGGCCTTGGGCGCGTCTACGAAGTCACGGAAAAGTCGATGGTGCCCGACGACTCGCTCACGATCCGCGAGCGCGCCGTCGCAGCGTGGCCGCCCGCGTGGCACGGGCAGAATCTGCGGGACATTCTCGTCACCCTCGGCTATGACGTCGATACACCGTGGCGCGACTTGCCGAAGAAGGACCGCGACTGGATTCTCTTCACCGAAGAGCAGCCGACCGTGCCGGTGTATGCCGGCCTCACGCCGAAAGAAACGCAGGCGGCCCTGAAGCGCGGCGCCGAGCCCAGCTATCAGGGCACCTTCACCGGCGCGCGCCGCTACGTGCTGCATACCTTCGCGCACACGCAAAGCGCGCTCATGAAAAAGCGCGTGTCGCGCTTCATGGTCGGCAGCGATTGCCACACATGCCACGGCAAGCGGCTCAAGAAGGAAGCGCTGTCGGTGACGTTCGCGGGGCTCGACATCGCCGAATTCGCGCGGCTTCCGCTGAGCCGTCTCGCCGATCTGCTCGCACCCATCGCACGCGGAGAGTGGCCTTCGCACGACGACGCGCCGAGTCCCGCGCTCGCGAAGAAAGACCGGATCGCGGCGACGGCGAAGCGGGTTGCCGCAGGCGGCTCCGCGCACAAGGCCGCGCCCGACGTGCGCCGCACGGCCAATCTCTCCGACGAGAAACGCGCCGCCGCCGAACGCATCGCCGCCGACTTGCTGGAGCGGCTCGGCACGCTCATCGATCTCGGTCTGGGCTATCTGTCGCTCGATCGCGCGACGCCCACGCTCTCCTCTGGCGAACTACAGCGCTTGCGGCTCGCGACACAACTCGCATCGCAACTGTTCGGCGTCGTGTACGTGCTCGATGAACCGTCCGCGGGCCTGCATCCCGCCGACAACGAAGCACTCTTTGCCGCATTGCAGCGCCTGAAGGCCGCGGGCAATTCGCTCTTCGTCATCGAACACGATCTGAACACGATGCGGCGCGCGGACTGGCTCGTCGATGTCGGTCCGGCCGCGGGCGAACAGGGCGGACACGTGCTCTATAGCGGACCGCCCGAAGGCCTCGCATCGATCGAGGCATCGCAGACGCGCAAGCATCTCTTCGCGCCGGCACAAACGATCGAGCGCACCGCGCGCGAGCCGCGCGGCTGGCTGCGGCTCGAAGGCATCACGCGCAACAACCTGCATGGCATCGACGCCGCGTTTCCGCTCGGCGCCTTTACGACCGTCACCGGCATTTCAGGCTCGGGCAAGTCGAGCCTCGTGAGTCAGGCGTTGCCGGAACTCATCGCGGAGCGACTCGGACGCGCACTCGACGAAGCCAGCGAAGACGAGCAGGACCCGCTCTTCGCTCAAGCGGACACATCGGCTGGCGGACGCATCGTCGAAGGCATGGAGACGATCCGCCGCCTCGTGCGCGTCGATCAGAAGCCGATCGGCCGCACGCCGCGCTCAAACCTCGCGACGTATACGGGTCTCTTCGATCACGTACGCAAGCTGTTCGCCGACACGCCCGCCGCACGCAAGCGCCGCTATGGCGCGGGACGTTTCTCGTTCAACGTCGCGCAAGGGCGCTGCCCGACATGCGAGGGCGAAGGCTTCGTGAGCGTCGAGCTGCTGTTCCTGCCGAGCGTCTATACGTCGTGCGCGACCTGTCACGGCTCGCGTTACAACCCGCAAACGCTGGAGATCACATGGCGCGACAAGAACATCGCGGATGTGCTCGACATGACCGTCGATAGCGCATGCGAGTTCTTCGTCGATGAACCGAACGTGATGCGCGCGCTCGCCGTGCTGCGCGACATCGGCCTCGGTTATCTGCGGCTCGGGCAACCCGCAACGGAACTCTCGGGCGGCGAGGCGCAGCGCATCAAGCTCGCGACGGAATTGCAGCGCGCGCATCGTGGCGACACGCTCTATATCCTCGACGAACCGACGACCGGCCTGCACCCCGCCGACGTCGACCGGCTGATGGCGCAACTGCAGGGCCTCGTCGATGCGGGCAACACGGTCGTCGTCGTGGAGCACGACATGCGCGTCGCCTCGCTCTCCGACTGGGTCATCGATATCGGTCCGGGCGCCGGCGAGGATGGCGGCCGGATTGTCGTGACGGGTACGCCGCAACGCATCGCCGACCATGCCGCGAGCCGCACGGCGCGTTATCTGACGGAAGCGCTCGGTTCAGGCGAGCGCGTGCCCTGAAGCCACGCCTTTGCGATACGTCTCGTCGAACGCGGCTTCGAGTCCGGCGTGCGCGCCGCGCAAACCATCGACGACACGCCTGGCCCACTCGAAGTACTCGCGCTTTCTTTCCTCGCTCCAGTTCGCAGGCGGCATGGCGAGGATATCGCGCAGATTGCAGATCTTGTCCGCGAGCTTCACGAGCTGCGCGGCATGACTGATATGCGCCGCATGTTCGATCTGCAGGCGCTTTCTCTCGGCCTTCGGCAAGGACTTGTCGTCCGTCACTTCTGCGACGATGCGCGCGACTTCCGCGCCGAACCATTGCACGAGTTCGTCGTGCGATGTGTCCGTATCCTCGATCGTGTCGTGCAGAACGGCCGCGAGCAGCACGCGTTCGTCGTCGATGCCGCCTTCATTGGCGAGCACGTTGGCAAGCGCGATCGGATGATTGATATACGGCGACGCCTCCGCGTCCTTGCGGCGCTGATTGCGATGTTTGTCCGCAGCAAATGCGATGGCCCGGATCAGTTGATTCATTGGATGGTCTCCTGTGCGGCGAATAAGGAAAGTATATGCGCCGCACACATGCATCCGTCTCAATACAGCCCGATCCATCGCCACACGTAAAAGCGCGCGATGCCGACCAGTTCATGCAATGCGCTGTTCGAATCGAACCATCCTTTGCGGCGCGGCAGCCACCATGTCAATGCCGGACGGATGTACGCAACCGCTGGCTGCGGATGCAGATCGAACGCATCGAACGCGAGCATCGCGCGGCGCATATGAAGCGACGACGTAATCAGCACCGACGTATCGAATTGCCGCGCACGTAATATTTTCTCGGTATTGCGCGCGTTCTCGTAGGTGTCCAGACTCTGGTTTTCGAGGATCAGATCCTTTCGCGCGACGCCGGCGTCGAGCAGCAGAACGCCATACACATCCGCTTCGCTTTGCTCGTGATGCTGTGGATTGCCTCCGCTCACGATGACGAAGCACGCCTTCTCCATCTCCTCGCAGCGCTTGTAGAGCGATGCCGCGAGATCGATGCGCGTAGTCGCATCGCCCTTGGGCACCAGACGCCGCTCGCGATCGTACGACGTCCCACCGCCGAGCACGACGATCGCCATGCGTGGGCCGAAGCTCGGGTCTTTCATCGACGCATACGTGTCGTTCGCGAGCCGCACGAGCGGCCCGGGAAGCACACTGCCGAGCAACCAGAACACGATAACCGCAACGAACAGGATCGCAATGCGCCGCCTTTTCCAGACGACGAAAAGCGCAACGAATATCGCCAGCAAAGAGATCAGTACCAATTACCTCACCCCGTTCCTTGTTTTTCAAAAAGCTTTCGGGCGCGCATAGTTTTTGCAGCGTTCTCAATCGACTATGCGCAGTAGTTACCTGCTCACCGTACACGCGCGGCTGGCGTCGAGTTTGAATCATCGCACTGGATCGAGACATGCTCGTTATCGCACAGAGCGCTGATTTGTCTTCGAAGCCCTCCGTGCGCCATCGCACGGACGCATATGGCCGCAAATTCGTTAAATACGATCAAACAAAATTCATAAGAAGACAGTGCGTGCGAGGGCGCTCGTGGAATCGTCTTCACGAGACATAACAACACCGCTGCCGATTCGCCCCGGAGTTAGCGACATTCGATAAGAACTCATCGTCGCAATCCGGATTTATTGCGCCAATGGCCGGGTACAAGGGAAAACACAGAAAATGAAAACTGAATTGCGTCGCATCCTCGCCGAGTCCGCTCGCCTCGACGTGCCTATCGACACGCTTGCCGACAACGACGATCTCTACGCCGCCGGTCTCTCATCGCTCGCCACGGTCCACGTGATGCTGGCGATCGAAGACGAATTCGGCATCGAGATTCCCGATAACATGCTCACGCGCCGGCTCTTCTCGAGCGTCGATTCGCTCGCATCGGCCGTCGACGGACTGCGTCGTTCGAAGGCGGCCGCATGAACGCGCCGGCTCAGGAGCTTGAAATCGCCGAGCTCGCGCAAAGCGCGAGCGCGCGCAGCGAAAGCGAGTTGATCGAAGCCGCGAAGCGCGTGGCGGCCGTCGCGGCAAAGCACGCCGATGCGGTCGATCGCGAAGCGCGTTTTCCCGCCGAAGCCGTTGCTGCGATGCGGGAAGAGCGCCTCTTCTCCGCGATGATCCCGAAGATGTACGGCGGCGACGGCCTCACGCTGACCAGCGTCGCGCGTTTGTGCGAGGCCCTGGCGCAAGGCTGCGCGTCCTCCGCGATGATCTATGCGATGCATCAGAGCCAGGTCGTGTGCATCGTCGATCACGGCGCGAATGTGCCCTGGCAGCGCGACTTCCTTGCGCGCATGGTCAGCGAGCAGTTGCTGCTCGCATCGGCGACCTCGGAAGAGAACATCGGCGGCAACATGCGCACGAGCGCATGCGCGGTCGATCTCGTCGACAACGCATTCAGCATCGAGAAGCTCGCGCCGACCATCTCGTACGGCAAGTATTCCGACTGCATTCTCGTCACGGCGCGCCGTCATCCCGATGCGCCGCCCTCCGATCAGGTGCTGATCGTCGCACCGCGCGATACGTTCACGCTGGAGCAGCGCGGCACGTGGGACACGCTCGGCATGCGCGGCACGTGCAGCGAAGGACATCGGCTCGTCGCGAGCGGTATCGCGGAGCAGATCCTGCCGGCGCCGTTCTCGCGCATCGCCGACGAAAGCATGCTGCCCGTGTCGCATACCTTGTGGTCGTCGGTATGGTGCGGCATCGCGAGCGACGCCGCCAATCGCGCGCATCAGTTCTTCCGCAATCAGGCGCGCGGCAAGCCCGCATTGCCGCCATCGGCCGCGCGGCTTTCGCAAGTGCTCACGCTCATCAAGATGATGCAGGCGCGTCTGCGCGAATCGCTCGCCAATGTCGAAGCGGCTCAGGCCGAGCGCGCGCTGCGCAAAGCAAGCCAGAGCAACGACGACGACGCGCCGCTCACTGCGTCGATCGGCATCAATGCCGACCTGAACATGCTCAAGCTGGCGATTTCGCAATCGGCGGTGCACGTCGTGCAGGAGACGCTGATGATCTGCGGCATGGCGGGCTACAAGAACGACACGCCGTTCAGCGTGGGGCGCCATCTGCGCGATCTGCACTCGGCGCCGCTCATGATCAGCAACGATCGCATCGAATTGAACACGGCGAATCTGCTGCTTGCGCAGCGCGCCGCAACGGGGACCCTTTGACGATATGAACATGCCGACGGAACAGGCCGCCATGATGCAGGCCGAAGCACAAGCACAAGCACAAGCACAAGAGACTCAGGCACCTTACGATAAATCGGACTTGACCTTGCGCGATCGCCTGATCGAAGCGGGCATTCTGCTCGACACGGGCGAAGACGGTCTTTACGGCCGCAGCGAAGTGTTCGAGGACGTCGTCGAGCGCCTCAATCAGGCGATCACGATGCTCGGCGCGGACCAGCACGCGGAAGTGCTGCGCTTTCCGCCCGCGATGCGCCGCCGCGATTTCGAGGACAGCGAGTATCTGAAGAGCTTCCCGAATCTCGCGGGCACGATTCACTCGTTCCAGGGCAACGATCGCGGGCATCATCGCCTGCTCGAAGCGCTCGACAAGGTCGTGCATATCGGCGAGGAAGAAGAGCGTTCCGATGAGTGGATGGATCAGCAAAAACCCACGCGCCTCGTGCTCACGCCGGCCGCATGCTATCCGATCTATCCGCTCGTCGCGAAGCGCGGCAATCTCGCTGAAGACGGCGCGACCTTCGATGCGTTCTCGTACTGCTTCCGTCACGAGCCGTCCATCGATCCGGGCCGCATGCAGATGTTCCGTATGCGCGAATACATTCGCGTCGGCAGCCCCGAGCAGGTGATGGCGTTCCGTCAGAAGTGGATCGAGCGCGGCTCGCTGCTCGTGAACCTGCTCGAACTGCCCTTCGAGATCGACCTCGCCAACGATCCGTTCTTCGGGCGCGGCGGCATGATCGTCGCGGATAGCCAGCGCGCGCAGCAACTCAAGTTCGAACTGCTCGTGCCGGTGGCGACACCCGATCGTCCGACCGCGTGCCTGTCGTTCAACTATCACCAGGACCATTTCGGCGAGCTCTGGCACATCCGTCAGGCGGACGAGCAGGTCGCGCATACCGCATGCGTCGGCTTCGGCATGGAACGCACGACGCTCGCGCTCTTCCGTCACCACGGGCTCGATGTCAAGGCGTGGCCCGAGAAAGTGCGTCAGTTGCTGTGGGGCGACAAGGCGCCGCTCATCGAAGAAGGTCTCGCGAATCTGGGAAGCCAGACATGAACGCACGCTCGCCGGCAGAAGCCGTGACCGCACCGTCCGCGTCCGCGGACGGCGCGTACCGCCAGCACCTGCTGCATCGTGAAGAGCGCGTGTGGCTGGAAACCAACTGTTATGTCGACTTGTGGATCGAGTTGCTGCATCACTACGGTTGCGATCCGCATGCGGCGCTCGGCTTCACGGTAACGCAGGCGTTCGAGGGCGATCAGTTCACGTTCCCGAAGTTCTCGCTCGACGATATATCGCGGCTCTATGGCCTGCAGGCACAGGAGCTCGCGATCTACGACACGCTGGAAGCGCATGTGCGCGAGCAGACGCGGCGCGGGCAGATGGTGGTGGTCGAAATGGACTCGTACTATCTGCCCGATACGCGCGCGACCGCGTATCGGCAGACGCATACGAAGACGACCATCGCCATCGATGCCATCGACACCGACGCGAAGCGCATCACGTACTTCCATAACGCGGGCTATTTCGCGTTATCGGGCGAGGACTACGATGGCGTGTTCCGTCTGATGCCGGGTCTCGCCAGCGATGTGCACGCGCTCTTCCCGTACGTCGAGTTCGTGAAGCGCGCGCGTGCTCCGCTCGAAGGCGATGCGATGGTGCAACGCTCGGTCGAACTGCTCGCATTGCGGCTCGCGGATCGTCCTGCGACGAACCCGGTCGCGCAATGGCGCGCCGCATTCCCCGAGCATTTGCGTGCGTTGCTCGAACGTGATCCCGCGTACTATCACCTCTACACGTTCAACGTGATGCGTCAGCTCGGCTCGAACTTCGAACTGCTGTCGAAGTATCTCGGCTGGCTGAAGTGTCACGGCGTGGACGTCCCGAGCGACATCCAGACGAGCGCGCAGGCACTCGCGAGCGAAGCGATGGTCATGCAGTTCCGTCTCGCGCGCGCCCGCATGCGCTCGCGCACCGACGCGTGCGAAGATTGCCTCGATTCGATGCAGGCTTCGTACGACAAGGTCATCGAGCCGCTCGCCGCGCGCTTCCTCTGAACGCCAAGGCCGCGCGGTCAATCGCGCGGCTTTGGCGTCGCTCTCTTTCGAATCCCATCGACGAGGTAGGCACATGCACGTCCTGTCCGCGCACGCGCCGCGGCGTCTCTCCGAAGGCTGGCAGTGCGTGAGCACGCCCGCGGGTGCATGCACGACACCCGCATCGCTCGATACGTTCACGCAGTGGATCGACGCGCCCGTGCCCGGCACGATCGCGTCCGCCTTGCGCGCGAGCGGCGTTAGCGACGAAGCGCTCGCGCAGCCGTTCGCGCATTCGGATCACTGGTATCGCGTGAAGCTGAGCGGCAACGGCAGGCGGCGTTTGCGCTTCAACGGGCTCGCGACCATCGCCGAAATATGGCTCGACGATCGCAAGCTGCTCGAATCGGATTCGATGTTCGTCGCGCATGATCTCGATGTCGATCTCGACGGCGAGCACACGCTTCATCTGTGCTTTCGCTCGATCGCGCCTGCGCTGGCGGCGAAACGCGGACGCGCGCGCTGGCGTCCGAAGCTCGCGCAACCCGCCACGCTGCGCAACGTGCGCACGACGCTGCTCGGGCATATGTCCGGATGGTGCCCGACGGTTCAACCGGCGGGACCGTGGCGCGCGATCGAAGTGATCGGCGAATCGCGCGCCTGCATCGACAACGTGGACATGCGCACGCGTGTCGATGGCACCGATGGCGTTCTCGATGTCACCGTGCGCTACTTTCATGCGCAGGAGCAAAATCCGGTTCGGCTCGGATGCGGCGAAGCGCAAGCCACGATGCAATGGCAGGACGCGCACACGCTCACGGGCCGGCTGCGCGTGCCGAACGCGCGCTTGTGGTATCCGCATACGCATGGCGAGCCGTCACGATACGCTGTGAAGCTCGGCAATATCGCGCTCGGCGAAGTCGGCTTTCGCACGATCGAAGTCGATCGCGGCGCGGACAAGCAGGGGTTTCAGCTCGTCGTGAACGGCGTGCCCGTGTTCGCGCGCGGCGCGTGCTGGACATCGGCGGATATCGTCGCGCTCGATGCATCGCGCGAAAAGCTCGATCACATCTTCAAGCTGATGCGGGACGCGGGACTCAACATCGTTCGCGTGAGCGGCATCACGCTCTACGAGTCCGACACCTTCTACGAACTCGCCGACAAGCACGGCGTCCTCGTGTGGCAGGACTTCGCGTTCGCGAACTTCGACTATCCCGACGACGAAGCGTTTCGCGCCAGCGTGGAACGCGAAGCCGAACAGTTCCTCGCGCGCACGCGGCGCTTCGCGTCGCTCGCGGTGCTGTGCGGGGGAAGCGAAGTACATCAGCAGGCGGCCATGCTCGGCCTCCCCTTCGACGCGTATCAGCAGCGCCTTTTCAACGAACTCTTGCCGAACGCAGTTGCAATGCAACGGCCCGATGTGGCGTACGTCGTGAACTCGCCGAGCGCGGCGCCCGGCGATACGGTATCGATGCCGTTCGGCACGCGCGGCGGCATCACGCATTACTACGGCGTGCCCGCGTATCAGCGTTCCTTCGATGACGTGCGCCGCGCGCAAGTGCGCTTCGCATCGGAATGTCTCGCGTTCGCCAACGTCCCCGACGATGTCGCGTTACACGCCATACCGAACCCGCGTGCGCATGAACCGCGCTGGAAAGCGGGCGTGCCGCGCGATCCCGGCTCGGCATGGGACTTCGATGACGTACGCGAGCACTACATGCAATCGCTCTATCGCATGGACGTGCCGCGCTTGCGCTATGAAAACCCCGAGCGTTATCTGGAGCTATCGCGCGCCGTCGTCGCCGACGTGATCGGTGCGGTGTTCTCGGAGTGGCGTCGCGAAGGATCGACGTGTGCGGGCGGCATCGTATGGAATCTGCTCGATGTGCGGCCGGGTGCGGGCTGGGGCGTCATCGACGTGCTCGGTGCGCCGAAGAGCGCGCTGCATGGACTCGCACGCGTGCTGCAACCGGTGCAGGCGCTGATCCTCGATGAAGGACTCGACGGCCTCGACGTGCATCTCGTCAACGAGACCGCGCGCGAGATTCGGGCGCGCGTCGAACTGACCTGCCTGCGTGAAGGCGCGGTCAAGGTCGTGGGCGGTTCATGCGATGTCGTATTGCAGGCGCGCAGCGTGCAGCGCGTGTCGTCGAATGCGCTGATCGGCGCGTTCTTCGATATCGCGTATGCATACCGCTTCGGCCCGCGCGCGCACGACGCGACGCATGTCGTCCTGCGCGATATCGACACGGGCGACGTGCTATCGGAAGCGTTCCACTTTCCCGATCCGTCGATCGGCGAGCGTCGCGATATCGGCTTGAATGCGACCGTCGAGAAAGACGGTGAAGGCTGGAGTCTCGTCGTCGAAACGGCGCAGCTTGCGCGCTGGGTGCATGTGGTCGATCCCAACTACTTCGCGCGCACCGACTGGTTCCATCTCGCGCCGGGTAGCACGCGGCGCATCCCGCTCGTTGCGCGGCACGCGAACGTGAGCGCCGCGCCCGAGGGCGATGTGTCCGCGATCAATGCGATACGCAGAGCGGCATATCGCGCCGCCTAGCGCCCGAATGCTTCGGTTTCGACGCGCCTGCCGTTGAGAAACGCATCGGCGACGAGTTGCAGCGGACGCACATCGACATCGCTCGTCTTCGTTTCGATCAGCGCGTGAAAGTGCTCGTATAGCGCGGGATATTCGCGCTCGCGTCCGAGATCGATCTCCTTGCCCGCGATGGAGAGGCGCTTGCCGCCTTCGCGCATCGACAGGCGGCCCGCGTCCGTGTCGATGTCGATATCCCATTCCTCAACCGGACCGTGACGCCAGTCGAAGACCGCGCGCACCGGCGCACCGTTCGTCGCGATGCAATCGAGTTCGGCCGCGATCGGTGTGGACGTATCGCTCGGCACGGTGAGCGTGGCCCCGCGCAACGCGACTTCATGCGGCAGGATGCGCGTGACGATCGACAGCGCGTTGATGCCCGGATCGAACACGCCGAGCCCGCCCGGTTCCCAGATCCATTGCTGTCCCGGATGCCAGCGGCGCACGTCTTCCTTCCAGCGCACTTCGACGGACCGAATCGCGTCAGCATTCTTCGCGAGCCATTCGCGCGCCGGTTCGACTGCGCTCGCCGCCCGCGAATGCCACGACGCGAAGAGCGTGCAGCCGCGCGCCCGCGCGATCTCATCCAGGGCGGCGACTTCGCTCACGCTGGCGCCGGGCGGCTTTTCCAGCATGACGTGCTTGCCCGCTTCGAGCGCGGCCAGCGCCTGCTCATAACGGACCTGCGGCGGCGCGCAGAGCGACACGGCATCGATCGAGGGCTCGGCGGCGAGCAGCTCGCCGATATCCCGATAGTTGCGCACGCCATCGACGCTCGCATTGCGGCTCGCGCACGCGACGAGTTCGAATCCTGGCTGCGCGGCGATCGCGGGCAGGTGCTGATCCCGCGCGATCTTGCCGATGCCGACGACAGCGAGCTTGCATACTCCATTCATGCGATGTCTCCTTACGCTTCGAGTGTGTCCCCGAGCGTAAAGATACCCTATCGCTCCCGATCAGGCCGTCGCGGCCATCTTCACCGTCGCCCGATAACGCTCGATCAAACGCTCGCGCTTCGTCGCAACGGCCGCCATGTTGCGCTCCTTCACATGGCCGAAGCCACGGATTTCATCGGGCAGCTTCGCGAGTTGCAGCGCGGCGTCGAAGCGGTCTTCATCGAGCGTGGCGCAGAATTCATCGACGAGCGCGAGGTAGTCCGCGATCATCTTGCGCTCCGTGCGGCGCTCGGCCGTCTTGCCGAATACATCTAGCGATGTGCCGCGCAAGCCTTTCATCTTCGCCAGCACGCGGAACGCGGGCAGCATCCACGCGCCGAAGGTCTTCTTCACGAGATGACCGTGCTCGTCGCGCTTCGCGAATAGCGGCGGCGCGAGATGGAACATCAGCTTGTAATCGCGGCCCGGTTCGCCTTCGAACTGCTCGCGCAGCTTGTCGAGATACGCGGGATCGGCGTAGAGACGCGCGACTTCGTATTCGTCCTTGTAGGCCATGAGCTTCGCGAGATTCACGGCGACCGCGCGCGTGAGCGGCAGCTTCGCGTTCAACGCCTTTTCCTTCTCACGCATGCGCTCGACGACACTGCGATACGAGCGCGCATACGCTTCGCCCTGATACGCGGTCAGCAAGGCTTCACGCGTTGCGATCACGTTTTCGAGCGACTCGGGCATCTTCACGACGATCGCATGTTGCGTGGACTTGAGCAGATCGCCCGCGCCGTGTTGCGCAACGTAGCGGCCCCAGTCGAACGCGAGCCAGTTCTTCTCGACCGCGACTCCGTTCAGTTCGATCGCGCGTTTGAGGCTTGCCAGTTCGAGCGGCAACCAGCCCTTCTGCCATGCGAAGCCGAGCAGCAACGGATTCGAATAGATCGTGTCGCCGAGCAGTTTCAGCGCGAGCGCGTTGGCATCGATGAATGCGCAGCCCGCGCCGATGCTGTCCGATAGCGCCTGCTCCGTCTGCGCTGCGGGAAAGGTCCATTGCGCATCGGTGACGAAGGCCGCGGTCGGCGTCGCGCCGCTATTGATGGCGGCCTGCGTGATGCCATGCCGCGTGCGCGAGAGCACGTCGTTCGATGCCGACACGATCGCATCGCAGCCGATCACGAGCCGCGCTTCGCCCGTCGCGATGCGCGTCGCATGCAGCGCCTGCGGCTCCGGCGCGATCTGCACGTGGCTCAGCACCGCGCCGCCCTTCTGCGCGAGACCGGCCATGTCGAGCACGGTGACGCCCTTTCGTTCGATGTGCGCCGCCATGCCGATCAATCCGCCGATCGTCACGACACCCGTTCCACCGACACCCGTCACGAGAATGCCGTAAGGCTTCGACAAGGCGGGCAATGCCGGCAACGGCAAGCTATCGAAATCGGGCTTCGCGCCGCCTGCCGCTTTCGGCTTGCGAACCTGCGCGCCTTCAGCTGTGACGAAGCTCGGGCAAAAGCCCTTCACGCACGAAAAGTCCTTGTTGCACGACGACTGATTGATCTTGCGCTTGGTGCCGAGCGGCGTGTCCATCGGCTCGACGGAGAGGCAGTTCGATTGCACCGAGCAATCGCCGCAGCCTTCGCACACGGCGTCGTTGATGAACGCGCGGCGTGCGGGATCGGGATACGTGCCGCGCTTGCGGCGACGGCGCTTTTCCGTCGCGCAGGTCTGGTCGTAGATCAGGATCGTCGTGCCTTGCGTATCGCGCAGCTCACGCTGAATGCGATCCAGCTCGTCGCGATGATGCACGCTCACGCCCTGAGGCAACGCGACGTTCACATCGTATTTCTGCGGCTCGTCCGTCACGATGACGATACGCTTCGCGCCTTCCGCGAAGACCTGATGCGCGATCTGCGGCACCGTCAAGACGCCGTCGACGGGCTGGCCGCCGGTCATCGCGACCGCATCGTTATAAAGAATCTTGTACGTGATGTTCGCGTTCGCCGCGATCGCCGCGCGCACCGCGAGCAAGCCCGGATGGAAATAGGTGCCGTCGCCGAGATTGACGAACACGTGCTTGTCGCCGGAGAAATGCATCTGGCCGATCCATGCGACGCCCTCGCCGCCCATCTGGCTGAAGGTCTCGGTCTTGCGGTCCATCCACATGGACATGTAGTGGCAGCCGATGCCCGCGAGAGCGCGCGAACCTTCGGGCACGCGCGTCGACGTGTTATGCGGACAGCCCGAGCAGAACCACGGCTTGCGCTCGACATCGACGCGCGGCTTGATCGCCTCGCGCTCCTTCGCTTCGATCGTTTCGACGCGCGACAGCATGCGGGCGCGCACATCGGCGGGAAGATCGGCGCGCGCAAGACGTCGCGCGATGGCCTTCGCGATCAGCGCCGGCGATAGCTCGTAGTGCGCGGGCAGCAGCCAGTCGCCGCGCGGCACGGACCATTCGCCGCCTTCGTTGTCGCGCTCGTCGAACTTGCCGTAGATGCGCGGACGCACGTCCTCGCGCCAGTTATACAGCTCTTCCTTGAGCGCATATTCCAGAATCTGCCGCTTCTCTTCGACGACGAGAATCTCTTCGAGACCGGTCGCGAATGCGCGTGCGTCCTGCGCGTCGAGCGGCCACACGCAGCCTACTTTCAGCACACGCAGGCCGATCTGCGCGCAGGTTTCATCGTCGAGACCGAGATCGACGAGCGCCTGACGCACGTCGAGATACGCCTTGCCCGCGGTGATGATGCCGAAGCGCGGCTTGTCGGAATCGATCACGACGCGATTGAGCTTGTTCGCGCGCACATAGGCCAGCGCCGCGTACCACTTTTCGTCGAGCAGACGCGCTTCCTGCGCGAGCGGCGAATCCGGCCAGCGGATGTTGAGGCCGCCTTCGGGCATCGCGTAGTCGGCCGGCGTGACGATCTCCACGCGGTCCGGATCGAGGTCGATCGACGCGGTGGATTCGACCACGTCGGTCACGCATTTCATCGCGACCCACAGACCCGAGTAACGGCTCATCGCCCAGCCGTGCAGGCCGTAGTCGAGATATTCCTGCACGTTCGACGGATACAGCACCGGAATGCCCGCCGCGATGAACGCGTGATCCGACTGATGCGCAACCGACGAAGACTTCGCCGCGTGATCGTCGCCCGCGAGCACGAGCACGCCGCCGTGCTTGTCGGAGCCCGCGGAATTCGCGTGCTTGAAGACGTCGCCGGTACGGTCCACGCCGGGGCCCTTGCCGTACCACATGCCGAACACGCCATCGCGCGTCGCGCCCGGCCACAGATTGACCTGCTGCGTGCCCCAGATCGAAGTGGCGGCGAGATCTTCGTTCACGCCCGGCTGAAACACGATGTCGTTGTCCTTCAGATGCTGCTTCGCCTTCCACAGCGACTGATCGAGCGCGCCGAGCGGCGAGCCGCGATAGCCCGAAATGAAGCCCGCCGTATTCAGCCCGGCCTTGCGATCGCGCGCCTTTTGCAGCATCGGCAGACGCACGAGCGCCTGCGTGCCGCTGATATAGACGCGGCCTTTCTCCAGCGTGTATTTGTCGTCCAGGGAAATGGTCGCGGCTTCTAGCGCGGCGCGGTCGGGTGCATTCATCAGGGCTCGTCTCCGGGAAAGGGAATTTTGTTTTTTGCCGAGTATAGAAAGCCGATTCGACATCGTAAAATCACGAATAAGCAACTCTGGTATCTGAAAATCAGATGGCCTTCGATCTCACGCTCCGGCAATTGCGCTATTTCGTGGCCGCCGCGCAAACCGGCCAGTTCTCGATGGCGGCGGCCAACGAGCACGTATCGCAATCGGCGATCACCAACGCGGTGCTGGCTCTGGAAAGCGCGCTCGGCACGAAGCTGTTCGAGCGCATGCCGCAAGGCGTGGCGCTGACGCCCGATGGCCAGGACTTCCATAACCACGCGCGCCGCGTGCTCGAAGCCGCCCGCGACGCGATGCACATGCCGCCGTTTCGCGCGCATGACATGCGCGGCGTCGCGCGCATTGCGGCGTCGTATACGGTGCTCGGGTATTTTTTGCCGGAGTTGCTCGCACGCTTTCGTGCGACGTATCCGTTCATCGATTTCGATCTGCGCGACATGGAGCGGCCGCAGATCGAGGAAGCGGTGGCGAACGGCGATGTCGATATCGGCGTCGTGCTGCTATCGAATCTGCAGCGGCCGAATCGCTTCGACACTCAGGTGCTGATGCGCTCGCGCCGGCAGTTATGGGTCGCACCTTCGCATCCGCTCGCGCAGCAGCAGGCGGTATCGCTGAAAGATATCGCCGCGCATCCTTATATTCTCATCACTGTCGATGAAGGCGAGCAATCGACGATGCGCTACTGGCACAAGAAGCGCCTCGAACCGAACATCGCGTTTCGCACGAGTTCGATGGAGGCGCTGCGCGGACTGGTGGCGCACGGCTTCGGCGTCACCGTGCTGTCGGACATGGTGTTTCGGCCGTGGTCGCTCGAAGGCAAGCGCATCGAGGCGCGGCCCGTGAACGACGCCATTCCTCACATGGAAGCGGGCATGATCTGGCGCAAGGGCGCGACCTTGAGCGCCCCTTCGACCGCCGTGCAGCAGTTCCTGATTCACGCGTGCGGCGCTTGATGCACTGATGACGCACGCGCGATGCGCGCTCAGTGAGAGATGCTTTCGAGCGATCTTCCCAGCGTGCGCGGTCCCATCAATCCGATGGACAGCATCACGAGCAGCATCGCGCCCGCGATGAAGCCGAACACGCCGGTCACGCCCGCCTCTTTGAGCACGAACGCGATCACGAACGAACTGAACACCGCGGACAGCCTGCTCCACGAATACACGAAGCCGACCGCGCGGGCGCGGATCGCCGTCGGATAAAGCTCCTGCTGATACGTGTGATAGGTGAAGGAGATGATGTTGCCCGCGAGCGTGAGCAAAACGCCGAGCGTGACGATCATCACGGCCGCCGACGCCTGACTGAACAGAAGCCCCGCGACGATGTTCACGCCCGCCATGAACACGATCACATGCTTGCGCTCGAAGCGATCGGCGATCCAGTAACCGAGCAATGGTCCGATGGGCGCGGCCAGTCCGATCACGGTGGTATAGAGCAGGCTCGATGTGACCGTCACGCCCTGTTTGACGAGCAAGGTCGGCACCCAGTTCGCGAAGCCGTAGAAGCCGACCGTCTGGAAGATATGAAACACGATCAGCATCAGCGTGCGCTTGCGGTATGGCGGATTCCACATGTCCGCGAAACCGGCCTTCTTCGCGATTGGGTCGGACGGTCCCGGTTCGGGCAATGGCTTGCCGTACTGAAGCGAGACCTTGTCTTCGAGGCGGCGCAGGACTTCATCGGCTTCGTCGAAACGTCCCTTGCTCGCAAGCCAGCGCGGGCTTTCCGGCAGATTGCGCCGGAAATACCACACGAAGAGCGCGCTCACGCCGCCGACCAGCGCGACCCAGCGCCAGCCGTCGAAGCCGAACGGCGCGCGCGGCACGAGCAGATACGAAAGAAACGCGACGACCGGCACCGCTGAAAAGCCGACGGCCTGACACACCGCGAACGCCCTGCCGCGCAAATGCTTCGGCGAAAGCTCCGACAGGTATGTCCCGATGGTCACCAGCTCCACGCCGATGCCCAGTCCCGACACGAAGCGCCAGAAGTTGAGCCAGAGCGCGGTGTCCTGAAACGCCATCACGGTATTCGCGGCGACATACCAGAGCAGCGAATACGTGAAGATCGCGCGACGTCCATAACGATCCGCGAGAAAGCCGCAAGCGATCGTGCCGATGAAAAGCCCGCAGAACAACACCGCGATGAAGCTCGCGACACCCGTCGTGCCGAACAGGCCCGCGGTCGTCGCGGTCAGGATGCCGCTCTTCACGAGACCCGGCGCGATATAGCCCGTGAAGAGCAGATCGTAGAGTTCGAAGAAGAAGCCGAGGCTCAGGAGGAAGATGAGCTTCCATATCGCGCGCGTCGCGGGAAGCCGGTCGAGGCGCGCAGAGATGCCCGCCGTGTCCGCGATGGCGGGCGCATTCGATAGCGCGTGGCCGGCGGCGTCGGGCAGACCCGAAGTGCCCTGCATGATGGCCATTGTCGTCTCCTGTATGTATTTTGATGCCGCATCGATGGCGGCTCGATCGTGCTTACTTCGTGAAGCGCTGCTGCAACTCCGCGAACGATGCGATGCGGCCGAGCAACGCGCTCGCCGCGACCGTCGGCGGGCTCGCGAGCCACACTTTCCCCGGACCGGACCGGCCCGGAAAATTTCGATTGATCGCGCTGATGGTGACCTGCTCCGCCTGGGTCGATGAACCCGGCCCGCAGTTCGCGCACGCACCGCACGACGGCTGAAGCAGAATCGCGCCGACGCGTTCGAACACATCGACATAGCCTTGCGCGACGCAATAGTCTCGCACGTCCTGCGTGCCGAACTGCAAATAGAGCTTCACATTGTCGGGCACGCGCAGGCCGCGCTTTGCCGCCCACGAGAGCACGTCGTGATAGTGATCGAAGTCCTCGCGCTTGCCCGCCGTGCATGAACCGCCGTAAGCGATATCGACGCATGGCCGATCATCGAGCGCGGCAAGCGCGACGCCATTGCCCGGATCGCCCGGCGCGGCGAGCATCGGCGAGAGACGCGCGCAATCGATCGCGATGACATCGGCGTAGCGCGCGCCTTCATCGCTCTTCATCCACGGTTCGATCGTGAAGTCGATGCCACGACGTTCCTTCAGGAAGCGTACGGTTTCGTCGTCGGGGGCGACGATGCCGGTGAAGCCGCCGAGTTCGGCGGTCATGTTGGTGAGCGTCGTGCGCTCGTCGGTGGACAGGCTCGCGATGGCCGTGCCAGCGAATTCGAACACCTTGCCGACGCCCGAGCCCGCGCGAATGCGTGCGTCCGCGAGCAGATGAAGCACGATATCTTTCGCCGTCACGCCCGGGGGAATCGGACCATGCAGTTCGATACGCAAGGATTGCGGCACGGTCATGCGGACCGCGCCGGTGACGAACGCGTTCGCCATGTCCGTCGTGCCGACGCCGAACGCGACGCAGCCCAGCGCGCCGCTATGCGGCGTATGCGAATCCGTTCCGACGACGACCTGTCCCGGCAACGCGTAACGCTCGGCCATCATCGCGTGCGAGATGCCTTCCGAGCCTTCATCGATAGCGCTGTTCGCTTCGTTCAGATAGCCGTGATTGCGCACATCGTAGTCATGCGCGAAAGCGCGATGCCCGTCGGACAACTCGCGCACGTTCGGCAGCAGGCCGTTACGCACATGCAGCTCGCTGCGATGCGAGTACGAAAGATGATCCTCGAACGCGAGCATCGTTTGCGAGTCGTGCAGCGCGAGCGGACGTCCGAAGGTCGCATGCAGCATGTGCGCGGCCATGCCGGTGTAGTACTCGTGGATGAAACGCCAGTCGGCGCGCACGAAAATGCCGTTGCCCGGTTCCAGCGACGCGCTCGTCACATCGGTCGTCAAGGCATGGCGCGCGAGAATCTTTTCGACGAGCGTGCGCGGCATGTCATCGACCGATATTTCGCCGATGCTCACTCGCTGCATGTGCAGCTTTCCATAGCGCAGCAGGCCGCCGCTCTTCAGGATGGCCGCGGCCAGCGGATCGCGATTGGCGACGAGTTCATCGATATCGATCGCCTCGCCACGCCGGATGCGCTCGATCAAACCGAAATCCGTCGACGTGAAAAGCCCGAGATTGTCCGCGTTCTGCCGATAGATCCGCTCGAAGCTGCGCGCGATCACGAGACGAATGCCCGCGTGATATTCCGCGAGCGGGCTATGTTCGCGCGATGAACCCTTGCCGTAGCGCGTGCCCGCCACGGTCACCTGAAAGCCGCCTGCACGCACGCCATCGATGCCGACAGGATTGCGCCCGCCCGCATGAAAGCCGACGTAGGGACACTGGCCGAGACGTTCGTCGAAACGCGTGAGCACGCTGATCGGCGTGATCTCGTCGGTGGAAACGTCGTCGCGCAGCGCGCCTGCTTCATCGGGCGTCAGGTCTTCGCCCGCGAGTTGCCGGTCGATCTTCGCCGGGTCCGCGCAAAGAAACAGCATTCGCCCGCTTACATCCAGTTTGGCCATCGCATTCTCCTCCGATGCCAATCTAGACGCACTCATGCGCGTTTGCGAAGTGTTGGTTCGGCACAGGGGGCATCGCGAGATGCGATGTCCGTGTTAACCCTGGAACTCGACGAGCGTATCGATGAGCGCCTGCACGGCCTTCAGCCGTGTGGATTTGCGCGGCGCATGCACATGCAGGCTGCGGCCGCTTCCCCAGCTTTCGGCGAGCGGCACGCGCACGAAGTTGCGCGAACCCGCGAAGGCGGAAGCCGCGCTCGTCGGCACGATGCCGATACCGAGACCCGCCTCGACCATGCGACATTGCGCGTCGAAGCTGTTGACGGTGACGGTCACGTTGAGCGGCACGCGCGCGGCATCGGCGTGTTCTTTCAATGTCTGATCGAGCGATCCGCCCGCCTGCAACGCGACGAGCGGAAAGCGCGCCACTTCGGCGAAGCTCAGGCGCTGCGCCTGCGCGAGTTCGTGAGCGGGCGGCAGGACGACCATCAGCGGATCGTCGGCGAAGTGCCACGTGTCGAGTCCCGCATGCGTCTTCGTGCTCGCCGATATGCCGACGTCCGCGCGATCGTCGAGACAGGCGCGAATCACTTCGTCGCTGATCTGTTCCGTCAGCGCGATCTCGACGAGCGGATAGCGCGTCTTGAACAGCGTCAGCCGCTCGGGCAAAAAACCCACGATCGCCGATGCATTCGCGTGCAGGCGCACGACGCCCGCGATCTGGCCGCTCATCGATCGCACTTCGCGCGCCATGCCTTCTAGCTGGCCGTGAATGGAACGCGCGCTCGCATAGGCGTGCTGCCCCGCCTCGGTCAGTTGCACGCCCGCAGGCGAGCGGATCAGGAGCGCGACGCCGATGGCCGCTTCGAGATCCGCGATGCGCCTGCTCAATGCCGACGGTGCGATGTGACTGCGGCTCGCCGCGCGCGCGATCGATCCTTCCTCGACGACCGAGATGAAGAGTTCGAGACTGTAGGGATCGATCCGCATTCGCGTGACGTGCAAAGGCCAATGGCGAAGTATGTCATGGGCCGTTGCGAATCACGATGCATCGGCGGGGACATGCCCCGCTCCTTCGCTCTACGCGCTCATCTGCAACGTGCCGTTGACGCCATTCGGGAAGAAGCCGCCCTTGGTCGCCGACGTGCTCGTCAGATACACGATATTGAGCACGTTGGCGTAGTTGCGGCTGAACGCGAGGCCGTTGTCGTCGAGCGGCACGATATTGGACGTGCCCGGCGTCGCGCCGGTGATGCCCTGATCGTCGGTGCCGACATGATCGAGACTGCCGCGCGCTTTCGATATCGCATTGGCGCCCGCGATGAGGCCGGCCATCTCGATCCCTTTTGCATAGAGCACGGTGCGCACGAGACCCGCGTGATAAGCCTCGGCGACCAGAATGCCGGCGGCCGCTTCGAGATAGGTCTTGTTGCTGATGAGCGGCGCAGCGCCCTTGTACGCGGTCACGCCGACATCCTCGAAGATGAACGCGCCGAGCAGAAAGTTGTTGTCGTTCTGATAAGGATTGAACGCGACGCCCGCGCCCACCAGACCCGCCGCGCGCGCGGCCATCGAGAACGCGCCGTTCGGATCGGTCCCGCCGACATCGATCGCAGGCTGCGCGACCGCCGAACCGCCGAGAGCACTACGCAGGAACGTCACGTGTTCGAGTTCGTCCTTCGCGATCTCGTTCGCATAGGCCTTTACGACAGGGTCCTGAAACGGCACTTGCTGTCCGCCGATGACCGTGCCCGCGGTCCCGACGCCGGCCGTCATGCTTGCGGGCAAGCCCGCTCCCGTCGTCGCGAACGAATAGAACTGCGATTCCAGGTATTCGAGATTGAGCGCGAAGTTGAGGATCTCGGCGTCGGTGGGCGCGGTGGGACTCGCGTTCGCGTTATTGCCCGAGCCGCCGCCGCACGCGCTGATCAACGTGCCGCCGACCAGTCCCAACCCCAGCCCTCCCGCGTTCCTGAAAAATTGACGGCGATGCTCGCGCCGCTCGACGCGGCGATCCAGTGTGTCGATAAGAAGCTTCGCATTCGGCATGACCTTTCTCCCATAACTTTCGGATGAATCGAATAAGGCGCGGGCGAAAGGCCAAAGATGCCGTCCGACGATGCGCTCACGCTGGCGATATGCAAGCGGAGGCCGGATCGAAAGACCTGTTCGAAGGCATGAGGGAGCGGCGTCCAAAGCTACATACGGCGCGACGAAAAAGCCGGATGCATGTGTTGCGGGCTATTTCGATGTGCGGTCGCACATTGCCTGATTGCCGGAGATACGCCGCACGTTTTACTGCATGGACGAATCAGCGCATGGCTATCGGCCATTGACGAGCGACGTGATGATCGCGTACGCGGCCTTCACGCGCTCTTCGTTCGGGATGTTGCGGTTCGCCAGCATCACGATGCCCACGCGCTCTTTCGGCACGAACGCGATGTAGGTGCCGAAGCCGTTGGTCGAGCCTGTCTTGTTGATCCACACGTCATCGCGCGGGGCTTGCGCCGGATCGATGCGCGTGACGGGCGTCGCGTTCGTGATCATCGCCGCTGCGTTTCCTTCGAGCAGAGACTGCAATGCGACCGGATACGGATACTGCTCCCAGATGAGATCCTGCGTCATCGGACCGGCCTGGAAATAGCCCGTGTGCGTCGCATCGACGGCGCGCTGGTACGCCGGATCGATGTGGACCATGTTCATGTTGATCTGCAGGAAGCGCGTCATGTCCGAAGCCGTCGATCTCACGCCGTACGCCTCGGAAGACAGCACGCCGCCTTTCATGCGGATCGGCGCGTCGTCCTTCGCATAGCCTTGCGCGTAGTCGCGCTGCTTCGAAGCGGGCACGTCGATATAACTGTGCGTCAACCCGAGCGCGGGAAAGAGGCGCGTTTGCATCAGCGTGTCGAAGTCCGCGTTCATGCTCTTCGCGGTGATCAGCCCGAGCGTGCCGATGCCCGGATTCGCATACGTGCGGATCGTGCCGGGCGGCTGAGCCGGACGCCACGTCCTGAAGTACTGCATCAGTTGAGCGTTGTCGTGAACCTCGTCGGGCACTTGCAGAGGCAGACCTCCCGGTGTGTGCGTGCCGAGATTCAACAGCGTCACCTTGCCGAACGCCGTGCCATCGAGCGACGGCAGATGCCTGCTCACCGGATCGTTCAGCGAAAGATCGCCTTCGATCTGCGCGTAGGACGCGAGCGTCGCGGTGAACGTCTTGCTGACCGAGCCGAGTTCGAAGAGCGTATCGCGCGTGACGGGCTGCTTCGTCGCCTTCGACGCCACGCCGTAATCGAACACGTACGGCCTGCCGTCCACGACGACGCCTACCGCCATGCCCGCGATGCCATTGAGCGCCATCAGCGGCCTGATCGTTTCATCCACCGTCTGCCTGATCTTCGCGGTGTCGCTATCGGCTGCGAACGCGGCGCCGGACATCGCGCCGAAAGAAAAAATGGCTGTCGCCAAAAGACTCAGCGCACGAAACTTCATCGTCTTGATCCTTCGTTCTGGTTTGCTTGTCTGGAACGAAGCGAAATATCCGCTCTTTTGCGCGCTTCGACAATCGAGGATAATTTGCCGCACGCAATAGAAAATCTTATGCGAACCATGCGCCCTCATCTTCCCCTGAATGCGCTGCGCGCGTTCGAAGCATCGGCGCGGCACCTGAGCTTCACGCGTGCCGCGCAGGAACTGAACGTGACGCAGGCAGCCGTCAGCCAGCAAGTGCGCGCGCTCGAGGAACGGCTCGGCACGCCGCTCTTCAGACGCCTGCCGCGCGGCCTGAACGTCACCGACGAAGGCCGCGCGCTGCTGCCCGTGCTGAGCGATGCGTTCGGCCGCATCGAAGCCGTGCTCAAGCAATTCGAAGGCGGGCACTTTCATGAAGTGCTGACGGTGGGCGTCGTCGGTACGTTCGCGGTCGGCTGGCTGATGCCGCGGCTCAAGGCGTTCCGCGAGACGCATCCGTTCGTCGAGTTGCGGTTGCTCACGCATAACAATCTCGTCGATCCGGCGTCGGAAGGGCTCGACTTCGCGATCCGCTTCGGGGCGGGCATCTGGCCCGCGACGCACAACGCACTGCTGCTCGATGCGCCGCTCGCCGTGCTGTGCGCGCCCGATATCGCGCGCCGCCTCGGCAAGCCATTCGATCTTGCAAACGAAGTGCTATTGCGTTCCTATCGAGCCGACGACTGGACCAACTGGTTCGACGCCGCCGGTCTCGATGCATGGACGATGAACGGCCCCGTCTTCGATTCCTCGCGTCTGATGGTGGAAGCCGCGGTGCAAGGCGCGGGCGTCGCGCTCGCGCCGCCGCGCATGTTCGTGCGCGAGTTGCAGGCGGGACTGCTCGTGCAGCCGTTCGATATCGAAGTGAAGACCGGCGGCTATTGGCTCACATGGCTCAAGTCGCGGCGGCTTTCGCACGGCATGCGGCTCTTTCGCGACTGGATCGTCGCGCAGGCTGCCGAAGCGCCGTGACGGCGCTTCAACGCCGCGCGCGACGCCTGCCCGCGGCCAGATCGTCCGCGAGCGGCACGGAGGAGAACAGCAAAAGCAACGCGGCGAGCGGCACGGTCGTGGCGAACCCGAGATGCGCGAAGCCGACCGCGCCCGCGAAGCCGCCGAGAATGAACATCGCGAAGAGCGAGCTCAGCAGCACGAGCCGCCCGTGATTCGCGCGTACATAACCGGCATCGTCGCGCGCGATGCCGCGGTTCCAGTAAAGGCTCTTGCCGATCTCGATACCGATGTCGGTGACGAGACCCGTCACGTGCGTCGTGCGGATTTCGGCCTTCGAGATTTTCGTGATCATCGCGTTCTGCAGGCCCATCACGAAGCACAGCAGCGCGACCGTCAGCGGCACGTCCCACACGCGATGCGTCTCCAGATTCGCGCCGAGCATGCCGAACACGAGCAGGAGCGCCGCTTCGAGCAGGAGCGGCGTGGCGAACACGCTATGCGCGCGCCGCTGCCGTCCCCAGTTGATGAGCACAGCCGAGGTCGCGGCGCCGCTCAGAAATGCACCGACCGCGCCGATCGCGGAAAAGACGAACGCGACCTGGCCGAGCACGAGGTTATCGGCGATGGAAGACACGAGTCCCGACATATGCGACGTGTATTGCCCGACCGCGAGAAAGCCGCCTGCATTCGCCGCGCCCGCGACGAAGGCGAGCGCGCAGCCCAGGCGCCGGTTGGCGGAATCGGTGCGGCTGGGGGACGTCAGGCCCCGGAGATAGGCGATCGGCATGGCGGCGCGGGCGAAAGGGTCGAGTCGAAAAGATAGCACGACAATTTGCGTGCCCAGCCATCGATTGAGCGTACGCAATCTGAAAGAAAAAACATAAGTCGATAGCATGCTAACGAATATACTTCTCGCTATAATCCGGCCGCATGACCCAACTCGACATTCTGCGCCGCTCCGTGAGCAGCACGCTCGTGCTTGCCGCGCGACGCTGGCGCCGCACGAGCCACGGCGTGCTCGCCTCGTACGGCGTGTCCGAAGCATGCGCCGTGCCGCTGCTCACGGCCAACCGGCTCGGCGAGGCGGTGCGGCAGGTGACGCTCGCGGAGCATGTCGGCATCGAGGGGCCGTCGCTCGTGCGGCTGCTCGATCAGCTTTGCGCGGCAGGCCTCGTGCGACGCGACGAAGATCCGGAAGACAAGCGCGCGAATACCATCACGCTCACCGATGAAGGCCGCGTGGTCACCGCGCGCATGGAAGAGCGCCTCGTCACGCTGCGCGCGCGGCTGCTGAAGGGCGTGAGCCGCGAGGATCTCGAAACGACGCTGCGTGTGCTCAACGCGTTCAGCACGTCGCCGGATGCGAAGCTGCTCGCCGCGCTCGAAGCGCTCGACGACACCACCAGGCCGGCCCGCCCGGCGGCGAAGCGCGGAGCATAGCGTCATGGCCTTTCCTTCCGCGCGCGAGTGGCTCTTTTCCGCCAAGACCTTCGCCGCCGCGATGATCGCGCTGTACATCGGCCTCGCGCTCGAATTGCCGCGTCCGTACTGGGCGATGGCGACCGTCTATATCGTGTCGAATCCGTTCGTCGGCGCGACGCGCTCGAAGGCGCTCTATCGCGCGCTCGGCACGATGATCGGCGCGGCGGGCGCGGTGCTGATCGTGCCGCCTTTCGTCGAGTCGCCATTTCTTTTCAGCGTGATCGTCGCGTTATGGACGGGCACGCTGCTCTATCTCTCCATGTTCGACCGCAGCGCGCGCAGCTATGTCTTCCTGCTCGCGGGCTACACGCTGCCGCTGATCGCGCTGCCCGCCGTCACCAACCCGACGACCGTCTTCGATCTCGCGATCACCCGCACCGAAGAGATTCTGCTCGGCATCGTGACGGCGAGCATCGTGGGCAGCGCGGTGTTTCCGAGCCGGCTCGCGCCGACGCTCATCGAACGAACGGACGCATGGTTCCGCGATGCCGCGTTCTATGCCTGCGAGACGCTCTCGGGACATATCGCGGGCGCATCGATATCGGCGGCGCGCCAGCGGCTCGCGGCAACCGTCAACGGCCTCGAACTCCTGCTGAACCAGCTGACCTACGATCACACGCGGCCCGATATCATCCGCCGCGCGCGCGCGTTGCAGGGCCGCATGCAAATCTTTCTGCCGCTGATTTCGTCGATGGCCGATCCGCTCATCGAACTGATCGACAAGCACGGCGCGCATCCCGAAGGCCTCGAACAACTCCTGAAGGATGTGGCCGCATGGGTCGGGAAGCCCATGCCGCGCGCTGAACAGGATGTCGAAGACGAGCGCGAGCCCGATGCCCTGCGCGAACGCATCCAGGCGATGCGGCCATCCGTCGAAGCGCTGGCGAGCGCGGACGGCGCGCTGCTCTCGAATGCGCTGTGGCGTCTCGGTCAGGTCATCGACGTGTGGCAGGACATTCGCGCGCTGCGTGCGGCGATTCTCAACGAGACGAGCGAATGGCGTCCGCACTTTCGTCACTGGCGGCTCGGCGGCACGGCGCGCTTTTTCGATCGCGGCATGATGCTCTTTTCGACGGGCGTCGCGGTGAGCGCGATCATCGTCGCGTGCGGACTGTGGATCGAATCGGGCTGGAACGATGGCGCCGGCGCAGTGACGCTCGCCGCCGTCGCGTGCTGCTTCTTCGCCGCGCTCGACGAGCCCGCGCCGCAAGTGTTCACGTTCTTTCTCGCGACCTGCCTGAGCGTCGTGCTCGCCGGCCTCTATGTGTTCGCCGTGCTGCCGAAAGTACACGATTTCCCGATGCTCGTGCTGATCTTCGCGGTGCCTTTTCTCATCATCGGCACGCTCATTCCGCGGCCGCGCTTCACGCTCGTGACGATGCTCACCGCCGTGAATACCGCGACGTTCATCAGCATTCAGAGCGCCTACGAAGCGAACTTCTTCGTGTTCATCAACAGCAATCTCGCGGGTGTCGCGGGCCTGCTCTTCGCGTTCATCTGGACGCGCATGACGCGCCCTTTCGGCGCGGAACTCGCCGCCGCGCGGCTCACGCGATCGGCGTGGGCGGATATCGTGGTGAGCGCGTCGCCGACGGTAGTCATCGCGGATCAGCGCGATCTCTACGCGCGCATGCTCGACAGGCTGATGCAACTCCTGCCGCGTCATGCCGCGACGGACTCGCATCGTCACCCGTCGATCGAGAGCTTTCGCGATTTCCGCGTCGCGCTGAATGCGCTCGATCTGCGTCGCACGCGCCGCAAGCTGCCGGCCGAATTGCAGACGTCGGTAGACTCGGTGCTGGATGCATTGCGCCATTACTTCGAGCTTTGCATCGCACGCCGCGCGCGTCAGCCGGTGCCTGCCGAACTCATTCGCGGCATCGATGCGACGAGCGCTCAGGTCACGTCACACGCGATCACGCAGTCGCAGGATGTCGCCGCGGAGAAATGGCTGCGCGAAACGTTGCACGCGCTGGTCGGCATGCGCCTTTCGCTGCATCCGCCCGCGACGCAGACGCAGCCCGACGCCGCGACCGGCGTGCCGCCGCGCGAGGAGCCGGCATGATCTTCGCCCTTCCACTTTCATCGGAACGCCACACATGATCGGCGAAATCGACATTCTCGGCGTGTTCGTGCCCGCCGTGCTCGTGCTGATGTTCATCGCCTATCTTTTGAATCTGGCGATCCGCACCGTGCTTGCGCGCGTCGGCTTCTATCGCTTCGTGTGGCACCGTTCCATTTTCGATCTCGGCATCTATGTTCTGGTGCTGGGCTTTGTCGTCATCGTTTCGCAGCGGCTCATCTCGTGAAAAAAACCTGGTTCTCTCTCGGGCAGATTCTGCTTACGCTCATCGTCGTCGCGATTGCGTGCGTCGTGTTGTGGAAGCTCGTCGATTACTACATGTTCGCGCCGTGGACGCGCGACGGTCACGTGCGCGCCGACGTGATCCAGGTCGCGCCCGACGTATCCGGCCTCATCACCGACGTCAAGGTCGTGGACAATCAGCAGGTCAGGAAAGGCGATGTCCTCTTCGTGATCGATCAGGCGCGTTACACGCTCGCGCTGCGCAATGCGCAGGCGACCGCGCAGCAACGGCGCGCGACGCTCGATCAGGCGCGCCGCGAAGATACGCGCAATCGCGCACTCGGCAATCTCGTCGCGCGGGAAGTGGTCGAGGAGACGCATTCGCGCGTCGAGCAGGCAACCGCCGCGCTCGCCGATGCCGAAGTCGCGATCGATACGGCGCGCCTCAATCTGCAGCGCACGGAGATTCTCAGTCCCGTCGACGGTTATCTCAACGATCGCGCGCCGCGCGTGGGCGAATACGTGGCGTCGGGACGCGCGGTGCTGTCGGTGGTCGATATGCATTCGTTCCGCGTCGATGGCTACTTCGAGGAAACGAAGCTGGGCGGCATCGATATCGGCCAGCCTGTCGATATCAAGGTGATGGGCGAGGCCGGCATCCTGCGCGGACATGTGCAGAGCATCGTCGCGGCGATCGAGGATCGCGACCGTCAGCAAAGCTCCAGTCTTCTGCCGAACGTGAATCCCGCGTTCAGCTGGGTGCGTCTCGCGCAGCGCATTCCGGTGCGCGTGACGCTCGATGAAATTCCCGCGGACTTTCGCATGATCGCGGGCCGCACCGCGACGGTGTCGGTGCGCGGCATCGGGCCGAAGATCGGCAAGCGCGCGGCGTCGGAAACGTCGCCTGCTTCCGCGCCTGCGCCGACTTCGAGCGTGTCGGGCGCGTCGCAATGAAAGCGATCGCCCTCGCCGCTTCGTCGGCCATCGTGCTCGTCGGCTGCACGACGGTCGGACCGAACTACACGCTGCCCGGGAACGCCGCGGTCAACGCGCCCTATGCGAACGAGGCCATCGATGGCGCGAATCAGGCGCCCGTCACGCAAGGCGAAGTGCCGGCCAAGTGGTGGCGTCTCTATGACGATCCCGTCGTCGATCAACTCGTGACCGCCGCGCTCGCATCGAACACCGATCTGCGCGTGGCCGCCGCGAATCTCGCACGCTCGCGCGCCGAAGTCGAATTCGCGAATCAGCAGGGCGGATTCTCGGGCAAGACATCGGCGGCGTTTCAGCGTGCGCAGGAATCGGCGGAGCAGTATCTGTTGACGGAGAAGATTCCGGTCGTCAACGAAGGCGCGCTCGATCTTTCCATTTCCTACGAGATCGATCTGTTCGGCAAGCTCAGGCGCGGCGTCGAGGCGGCGAACGCGGACGATGAAGCCGTCGAAGCCGCGCAGGATCTTGCGCGCGTCACGGTGGTCGCGGATGTCGTGCGCGCGTATGTCGAATCGTGCTCGGCGGCCGAAGAGCTGGACATCGCACGAAAGTCGCTCGACTTGCAGAAGCAGCGCGTGAAGCTCACGCAGCGTCTGCGCGACGCGGGCCGTGGCAATCAGTCCGAAGTCACACGCGGACAGACTCAGGCCGATACGCTCGCCGCCGACATTCCGCGCTTCGTCGCGCGCCGCCGTGTCGCGCAATATCGGCTGGCGATGCTGCTCGCGCGTGCGCCTTCCGACTTGCCGAAGGCCGCCCTCGCCTGCAAGAAGCTGCCGAAACTGCGCGCGCCGATTCCTGTCGGCGATGGCGCGGCGCTGCTCAAGCGTCGCCCCGATGTGCGGCAGGCCGAGCGGCAGCTTGCGTCATCCACGGCGCGCATCGGCGTTGCGACGGCGGCCTTGTATCCGTCGGTGAGTCTGGGTGCGTCGGTGGGTTCGGTCGGCGTCGTGGAAGACCTGTTCGGCGCGAATACGAATCGCTGGGCGTTCGGTCCGCTCATCAGCTGGAGCTTTCCGATCAACGGCCAGCGCGCCCGCGTGCATCAGGCCGAAGCGGCGACGAGCGGTGCGCTCGCACGTTTCGACGGCGTCGTGCTGAAGGCGCTGGAGGAAACGCAGAGCAGCCTCGCGACCTACGCATCCGACACCACACGTGCCGATGCATTGCGCACCGCGTATAAATCCGCGATCCAGTCGGCCGATGAAACCAACCAGTTGTATCGCGCGGGCCGCGAGTCCTTTCTCAACGATCTCGACGCGACGCGCACGTTGACCGGCGTCGCGGCACAGGTCGCGGCCGCCGAAGGACAGGTCGCGATCGATCAGGTGAACCTGTTCCGCGCGCTCGGCGGCGGCTGGGAAACCGACGAAGCGATCGCGCAGAACTCGAAGGGAAAATGAGGCGATCGTGCGCGCGAGCGAATATCGATTCGTTACCGTCTGGAAGATCGCGGCGCCGCTTCAGTCCGTATGGGACGCCATCCACGATCCGGCGGCGTGGCCGCAATGGTGGGCGTGTGTCGAACGGGTGATCGAAGTGGAGAAAGGCGCGCACGACGGCGTCGGTGCGTTGCATCGTTATACATGGAAGGGGCGCTTGCCGTATCGCGTGCGCTTCGACATGCGTGTCACGCGCGTCGAGCCGCTCGTGTCGCTCGAAGGAGAAGCGAGCGGCGATGTCGAAGGTTCGGGGCAATGGCGGTTTTCATCGCGCGATGATGTCACCATCGTGCGATATGAATGGCGCGTGCGTACCGGGCGCGGATGGATGAATCTGCTTGCGCCTATTGCGCGGCCGGTCTTCAAGTGGAATCACGATTACGTGATGCAGCGGGGCGGCGAGGCGCTTGCGAGGCGGCTCGGGGCGCGGCTCGTGGGGGTGGAGCATGATGAGGCGGAGCGTTGAGACGAGTATCCCGCTCAACTACGTCTCATATAAGGTTCGCCCGCTACGATCCCCGACGCCATCACGCCCATCCCTCCAGCCGCAACGTCGAGCGCACCAGCCGCTCTTCCTCCTGCTCGATCTCGGCGAGGCTCTCACGCACGCTCTTGACATGCAGACTCGCCGCACGGCGCGCCTGCTCCGGCAGCTTGCCGGTAACGGCGTTGTACAAACGCGCATGCTGGCGATCGATCTGACGCTTCTGCGGCTCGCGATGATAGAGATTGTTCACCGACGCGAACACCGCGCTCAGCATCAGATCGTTCAGCATGCCGAGCGTATGCACGAGCACCGCGTTATGCGACGCCTCGCAAATCGCGAGATGAAACGCGTGATCGAGCCGCGCATGCGTGGAGGCGTCGGTGTCGTGCGTATCGGCGGCGACGAGTTCTTCGTAGCGCCGCCGGATCATGATGTGATCGGCCTGCGTACCTCGCAATGCGGCGAGCCGCGCCGCCTCCGCTTCCAGCATTTCGCGCACTTCCAGCAGATCGTAGAGCGTGCGCGGTTGCGATCCGAGCAGATGCATCATCGGCGACTGTCCGGGCTCGGCTGTGAGCTTCGCGACGAACGAGCCCTTGCCCTGCGAGGTTTCGATCAATCCCCTCGCCCGCAGAATCTTCAGCCCTTCGCGTAGCGCGGTGCGCGAAACGCCGAGCTTTTCGGTCAGCCGCCGCTCGGACGGCAACGTCTGCCCGACCTTCAGCACGCCATCGACGATCAGGGCCTCGATGCGTTCGACCACCACGTCCGCCAGCTTTCGCTTGCTTTCTTCCGCTTCTTTCATCGCACTCACCACTGGTATTACCACTGCGAAATCGTAGCACGGCGCTCGGTTATCTGCCTGCCTTACGCCGTTTCATCGCCTACGTTTCACCGATCCGCGTAAAAGCCGTCCACTACAAAAACTGGTAATACCAGTGGAAAATCCATCGACATCATGTCGCAGACCCGGAAGAATCGCCACAAAGCACACGTGGGCACGAACCCGCGTCCCACAGGAGACACCGCATGACCTACGCCTACGACGAAAGGCTCGACGGGCCGCTCGCCGATCACGACAAAGCCGCGATCGTGCGCGATCTGCAAGCCCTGCTCCCCGATCTTCAACTGCTGCACGCGAAGGAAGACCTGCGTCCTTTCGAATGCGACGGTCTCTCCGCCTATCGCATCACGCCGATGCTCGTCGCGCTGCCCGGCACCATCGACGAAGTTCAGACGCTGCTCAAGTATGCGAACGCGCACGGCGTGCCGGTGGTCGCGCGCGGCGCGGGCACGGGTCTCTCGGGCGGCGCGTTGCCGCTCGAAAAAGGCATCCTGCTCGTGATGTCGCGATTCAACCGCATCCTCGAAGTCGACGCGCAAGCCTGCATCGCACGCGTGCAACCCGGCGTGCGCAATCTCGCGATCTCGCAGGCCGCCGCGCCGCACGGCCTCTATTACGCGCCCGATCCGTCGTCGCAGATTGCATGCTCGATCGGCGGCAACGTCGCGGAGAACGCCGGCGGCGTGCATTGCCTCAAGTACGGGCTGACGGTCCATAACATCCTGCGCGTGGAGATCGTGACGATCGACGGCGAACGTCTCACGCTCGGCTCCGAAGCGCTCGATGCGCCCGGCTTCGATCTGCTCGCGCTCATCACCGGTTCGGAAGGCATGCTGGGCGTCGTGGTCGAAGTGACCGTCAAGCTATTGACGAAGCCGCAGAGCGCGAAGGTACTGCTCGCCAGCTTCGACGACATCGAGAAAGCGGGCGATGCCGTCGCGCAGATCATCGCGGCAGGCGTGATTCCCGGCGGGCTCGAAATGATGGACAACCTCGCGATCCGCGCCGCCGAGGACTTCATCCACGCAGGCTATCCCGTGGATGCAGAAGCGCTGCTCTTATGCGAAGTCGATGGCGCGGAATCCGATGTCGCCGAAGATTGCGCGCGTGTCGAAGCATTGCTGCGCACGGCGGGCGCGACGGAGATCCGCCTCGCCGCGAACGAGGCCGAACGCCAGCGCTTCTGGGCGGGCCGCAAGAACGCATTCCCGGCAGTGGGCCGCATCTCGCCCGATTACTACTGCATGGACGGCACGATCCCGCGCCGCGAGTTATCGCGCGTGCTGCGCGGCATCGCGGATCTGTCGGCGCAATACGGACTGCGCGTCGCCAACGTGTTCCATGCGGGCGACGGCAACATGCATCCGCTCATTCTCTTCGATGCCAACGCGCCCGGCGAAATGGACAGAGCCGAAGCGATCGGCGCGCGCATTCTGGAACTGTGCGTCGAAGTCGGCGGCAGCATCACGGGCGAGCATGGCGTCGGCCGCGAGAAGATCAATCAGATGTGCGCCCAGTTCAACAGCGACGAACTCACGTTCTTCCATGCCGTGAAAGCCGCATTCGATCCTTCGGGGCTTCTGAATCCCGGCAAGAACGTGCCGACGCTGCATCGCTGCGCGGAGTTCGGCACGATGCACGTGCATCACGGCGCACTGCCTCATCCCGAACTGGAGCGCTTCTGATGCGACGCGACCTCATCTCCATCGACGACAGCGCGCGGCTCGTCGATCAAGTGCAAGACGCGATTGCACGAAAGCGGCCACTGCGTATTCGCGGCGGCGACAGCAAGGCGCACCTCGGCAGGCCCGTGCACGGCGACGAGATCGACACGCGCTCGCATCGCGGCATCGTCAGCTATGACCCGAGCGAACTCGTCGTCACCGCACGCGCGGGGACGACGCTCGCCGAATTGAACGCGATACTCGACGAAGCCGGCCAGATGCTGCCGTGCGAGCCGCCCGCCTTCGATGAAGCGGCGACCATCGGCGGTGCTGTCGCTGCGGGATTGTCGGGCCCGCGCCGGCCGTGGGCCGGTTCGGTGCGCGACTTCATGCTCGGCTGCCGCATCGTCACGGGCGAAGGCAAGCATCTGCGTTTCGGCGGACAGGTGATGAAGAACGTCGCCGGTTACGACGTTTCGCGTTTGATGAGCGGCAGCTTCGGCTGTCTCGGTCTCATCACGGAAGTGTCGTTGAAAGTGCTGCCGAAGCCGCGTGAAACGCGGTGTCTGTCGCTCGCGCTCGACGCGGCCGAGGCGATGCGCGAGCTTGCTTCATGGCGCAAGGCGGCGTTGCCCGTGAGCGGCGCATGTCATGTCGATGGCCGTCTGCATGTGCGCCTGGAGGGCGGCGCGGGCTCGGTGCGCGCGGCGGCGGATCGCATCGGCGGAGAACATCTAGACGCGCAGTTCTGGTCCGCTCTGCGCGATCAGCGTCTGTCCTTCTTCAGCGACGGACGCCCGCTCTGGCGCTTGTCCTTGCCGAACGATACGCCGCTCATCGAGTTGCCCGGCGCCGTGATGCTCGACTGGGGCGGCGCGCAACGCTGGCTCAAGAGCGACGCGAACGCCGATGTCATTCGCGGCGTCGCGAGCGCGGCGGGCGGACACGCGACGTGCTTCACGCCCGGCGCCGCAGCCGATCCGTTTCATCCGCTCGCCGCGCCGCTCATGCGCTTTCACCGGCAAGTGAAGCAACGCCTCGACCCGCACGGCGTGTTCAATCCCGGCCGGATGTACGCCGACTACTGACGTTATCGACAGGCATCGATATGCAAACGAATCTCAGCGACGAAGCAAAGACACTCGCGCGCGCGAAGGAAGCGGAAGACATACTTCGTTCGTGCGTGCATTGCGGCTTCTGCAACGCGACGTGCCCGACGTATCAGTTGCTGGGCAACGAACTGGACGGCCCGCGCGGGCGCATCTACCTCATCAAGCAGATGCTCGAAGGCGAGCCCGTCACCGACAAAACGCAGTTGCATCTCGACCGCTGCCTCACGTGCCGCAACTGCGAAACGACCTGTCCTTCGGGCGTCACGTATCACGCGCTGCTCGATATCGGCCGCGCTGAACTCGAACGTCGCGTGCCGCGTCCCGCACGCGAGCGCATGTTGCGTCACGGCCTGCGTCATGTGATACCGCGCCCCGCCGTGTTCGATGCGCTGCTGAAGGCGGGCCGTATCGCGCGTCCGCTGATGCCGGCCACGCTGCGCCAGAAGATTCCCGCGAAGACCATCGCGGCCAAGTCACGGCCGGCCGCTCGTCACACGCGTCGCGTGCTGATGCTCGAAGGCTGCGTGCAGCCTTCCCTGTCGCCGAACACCAACGCGGCGACCGCACGTGTGCTCGACCGTCTCGGCATCAGCGTGATCGATGCGCCACGCGCGGGCTGTTGCGGCGCAACCGACTATCACCTCAACGCGCAGGAAGCGGGACTGATGCGCGCGCGGCGCAATATCGACGCCTGGTGGCCCGCGATCGAAGCGGGCGCGGAAGCCATCGTGCAGACTGCGAGCGGATGCGGCGCGTTCATCAAGGAATACGGTCACTTGCTGCGCGACGATCCGCAATACGCGGCGAAGGCTGCGCGCGTGAGCGAACTGGCGCGCGATCTCGTCGAAGTGCTGGGCGCGGAGCCGCTCGATGCGCTCAGGTCCGCGGAGCGACGCCGCATCGCGTTTCATTGTCCCTGCACGCTGCAACATGCGCAAAAGCTCGGCGGCGCGGTGGAAGCAATTCTCACGCGTCTCGGCTACGATCTGACCGCCGTCCCCGATGCGCATCTGTGCTGCGGCTCGGCGGGCACTTACTCGATCACGCAGCCCGAACTATCGATGCAACTGCGCGACCGCAAGCTGGATGCGCTCGAAAGCGGCGCGCCCGAGATGATCGTCACGGCGAACATCGGCTGTCAGACGCATCTCGCGGGAGCGGGACGCACCGGCGTGCGTCACTGGATCGAACTGGTGGAAGACGCGATGCAATGACACGCTGCGCGCCGATACGTGCAGCGTGTCCTTCGCGATATCAAAGTCCGAGCTCGCTCAGGCCCGGATGATCGTCCGGCCTTCGCCCGAGCGGCCAATGAAACTTGCGCTCGCTTTCCTTGATCGGCACATCGTTGATGCTCGCGTGTCGATGATTCATCAGGCCATCGAGACCGAACTCCCAGTTCTCGTTGCCGTAGGAACGGAACCAGTTGCCCGCATCATCGCGCCACTCATAGGCGAAGCGAACCGCGATGCGGTTTCCGCCGAAAGCCCATAGCTCCTTGATGAGCCGATAGTCGAGTTCATTGCGCCACTTTCGATCCAGAAACGCGCGCACGTCCTCGCGTCCGTGGACGAACTCCGCACGATTGCGCCATTGCGTATCGCGCGAATAGACATGCGACACGCGCTCGGGATCGCGCGAATTCCAGCCGTCCTCGGCCTGACGCACTTTCTCGATCGCCGTCTCGCGCGAGAACGGAGGAAACGGCGGACGAGACTCCGAAGTATTGACCATGACGCGCTCCTTCACTTGCGGATGAACGCGAGAAGATGCTCGTTGACCGTATCGGCGTGGGTCGTGCACATGCCGTGCGGCGCGCCGGGAATGATCGTGAGCGAGCCATCGGGGACGATCTTCGCGGAGAGCTTGCCGGAATCGTCGATCGGCACGATCTGGTCGGCGTCTCCCTGCAGCACGAGCGTCGGGATCGTCATCTTCTTCAGGTCGTCGGTAAAGTCCGTTTCCGAGAAAGCCTTGATGCAGTCGTACGCGCTCTTGATCGAGCATTGCATGCCGGCGAGCCAGAACCAGTCGATCGTGCCTTGCGACACCTTCGCGCCTTCGCGATTGAAGCCGAAGAACGGCGTCGCAAGATCATTGAAGAACTGCGAGCGATTGCCGATGACGCCCTTGCGGATATCGTCGAACACGGAGAGCGGCAGGCCGCCGGGGTTGGCTTCGGTCTTGAGCATCAGCGGCGGCACCGCCGAGATCAGCACCGCCTTCTTCACGCGCTTCGTGCCGTGACGGCCGATATAGCGCGCGACTTCGCCGCCGCCCGTCGAATGGCCGACGAACACGGCATCCTTGACGTCGAGATGATCGACGAGTTCGGCGAGATCATCCGCATAGCGGCTCATGTCGTTGCCGTCCCACGGCTGGCTGGAACGGCCGTGGCCGCGCCGGTCATGCGCGATCACGCGATAGCCGCGTTCCGCGAGATACATCATTTGCGAATCCCACGCGTCCGCGTTGAGCGGCCAGCCGTGAGAGAAGACGACGGGCTGGCCCGAGCCCCAGTCCTTGTAAAACAGTTCGGTTCCGTCTTTCAGTGTGAATGTGGCCATTGCTTTGACTCCTTCGAGATGCTGGATCAGGCGGCGCCGTTCATGCACGGCGCGGCGCATAACGCGGCGGATGTGTCGCGTATGGAAGGAGTATTCATGGCGATCGAATGCGGGTCTTGTCGATGCGACCGGTGTTTTAGCGTACGCACGGCGGACTGATTCACGGACTTGCGCCGTGCTGCACCGTATGGCGGCGTGCGTTTTTCAAACGCTTCCCGCGCGCGAGAACGTAGAGTGCGATGCGCACACGCCCACTCTTTTCATCACCATCATGAAGATCGAACAGGACCAACGTGATTCAGCGACCGATCATCTGCGCTTTCAGTTGCCGCATCTGCATCTGGCGAGCGCGTTCGGCAACGACTGGTTCGCGCTGAAGGCGGAGGCTTTCGCGCGCTTCTTCGGCACGCCGACGTTTCTGGTGGCGCAGACGTTGATCGTCCTCGCATGGATCGCGTTGAACGTGGCGCACCTGATGCACTTCGATCCGTATCCGTTCGTGTTGCTGAATCTGGCGTTCAGTCTTCAGTCCGCTTATGCCGCGCCGATGATTCTCCTCGCGCAGACGCGTCAGGCGGATCGCGACAAGGCATTTTCCGATGCCGATGCGCGGCACCGGGAAGCGCTCGCGCTCGCGGCCGAGCGGCGCGACAAGGCGCTCGCGCATCAGGCGGCGCAGATCGAGACGTTGCTGCGACAGAACACGGAACTCACCGCGCTGACACGCGAACTGGCCGAGGAGATCGCGGCTTACACGGCAGGCGCGATGCACACGCGCCCCGCCCCGACGATACGTCCCGCCATCCCGCTCAAGAACCCCGGAAGTTCCGCCGCGGGCAGCGGCCGGCTCAGCAAGAAGCCTTGCATCTGATCGCATTCGAGCTCACCGAGCGTGCGGAATTGCGACTCCGTCTCCACGCCTTCCGCGACGACCTCGATCTGCAATGCGCGCGCGAGCGTCACGACCGCCGACAGCAACGCGCTGCCGCGCTTGCCCGCGGCATCGAGATCGCGCACGAACGAGCCGTCGATCTTGATCTGGTCGAAGCGAAAGCGCTGCAGATAACCGAGGCTCGAATAGCCGGTGCCGAAATCGTCGACGGCCACCGCATAGCCGCGCGCCTGCAGCGCCTCGATCGTATGACTCGTCTTTTCGACGTTCTGCATCGCCGTCGTTTCGGTGATCTCGAACATCAGGCGCGACGGTTCGACACCCGCCGCGCCGATCAGAGCGTCGATGCGCGCGACGAGATCCGGCACGTTGAACTGGATCGGCGACAGATTCACCGATACGGGAATCGCGGGCAGTCCATCGGCATCCCATCGCGCGATGTTGCGGCACACTTCGCGCAACACCCAGTCGCCGATCTCGACGATGAGGCCCGAGCGCTCCGCGATCGGTATGAATTCGAGCGGCGCGATCTCGCCCAACTCCGGATGGCGCCAGCGAATCAGCGCCTCGACGCCCGTCACCGATTGCGATGCGACGCTGAACTTAGGCTGGAACGACAGGCTCAATTCGTCGTCGCTCAACGCGCGATGCAGGTCGCGCTGCAGGATCAGCGACCTGAGCGCAGTGTGATTCATCTGCGGCTCGAACACGCGGTAGGTGTTGCGTCCGCTCTGCTTGGCGGCATACATGGCGGCGTCCGCGCTATGCAGCACTTCTTCGGCATTGGCGCCGTCGCGCGGATGAAACGCGATGCCGATGCTCGCGCTCACGCGCAGCGGCAAGCCGTTGACGACGATCTCCTGCGACAGCCGCCGCAACACGCCATTGGCGACCGCGACGGCGGACGATATCTCCGCCGCGTTCTCCACGACGATCACGAATTCGTCGCCGCCGAGCCGCGCGACCATATCGGTGTGGCGCAGGTCCTGGCGCAAGCGTTCGGCGCACACCTGCAGCAGGTCGTCGCCCACGCCGTGACCGAGCGAATCGTTGATCGACTTGAATCCGTCGAGATCGATGAACAGCACCGCGAACGGCGACGCGCGGCGCGCGCTGTCGGCGATCGCCTGCGCGATGCGCAACGAAAGTTGCTGACGATTCGGCAGGTTCGTCAGGGCATCGTGCGTGCCGAGATAATGCAGCTGCCGGTTCGCGCGCTTCAGCGAAATCGACAGGCTGCTCGTATGAAAGCCGAGCAAGGCGAGCGTGCCGACGAGCACCGTGAACGACATCGCCGTGACGACGAGCGCGAGCCAGTTCGCGTCGAGCTTGGCGTCGGCGAGGCAAAGGCTGCCCGAGGCGAAGTTGGCCGCGTCCATGCCGAGATAGTGCATGCCCGTTATCGCAATGGCCATGATGACCGCCGCGCCGAGCCGCTTGACGACGAGGTTCTCGACATCCGATGCGCGCAGCGTGAACGCGAGCCAGAGCGCCGCCATCGACGCGACGATCGCGACCGCCACGGAGAGCACGAGCTTCCAGACGGTGTAGTCGATGCCGGGCGACATCTGCATCGCGTGCATGCCGGTGAAGTGCATCGCGGCGACGCCCACGCCCATGATCGTGCCGGCCACGACGAGGCGCGCACTCGATAGCGCGCCCCGGCTCGCGGTGGCGAGCGCGATGAACGACACGCCGATTGCGAGGACGAGCGACGCCGCGGTGATCGAAAAATCGTAGCCGACGGCGATCGGCAGGGAGAACGCGAGCATGCCGATGAAGTGCATCGACCAGATGCCGACGCCCATCGACACCGCGCCGCCAGCGAGCCATGCCGGGCGGCGTTTCGCGCTCGCGAGCGCATTCAGGCCGCCGGACAGCTCCATCGCCGTGTAGGACGCGAGAAACGCGACCACGAGCGACAGACAGACCAGCAGCGGATTGTAGACACCAGTCATCGGCTCTCTCTCGTTTCGTATCAGTCTTTTGCGACTGCTTTTTCGTGCGCCCCGACTCGGCTGTGGCCCGTGCCGCGACGGTGCGCGGCTCCTGGTTCCTTATGCGCTATCGGCCTGGGGGCGGGAAACTTTATGCCAGCGCGGCCGTCGGCACGTTCGTACGGAACCGCGCCGACGCCCCTCTCCCGCCCGTGCGCTTCGCAAATGAGGCGCGCGATTACGCAAAGCCGCCTCGCGCCGAACGGCGATCATCGCAATCAACGAATTGCATCGTTTGCGAGGCGAAGGACATGAGCGAAAACAAAGTTATCCGCATCTATAGCGAACCCGCCGGCGGCTGGGGCGCGCTGAAGGCCACGGGCGAAGCACTGAAGATTCAGGGCATTCCCGTGTCCGGCGCGAAAACGCTCCTGCACATGAATCAGCCGCAAGGCTTCGATTGTCCCGGCTGCGCGTGGCCCGATCCGAAACATACGTCGTCGTTCGAATTCTGCGAGAACGGCGCGAAGGCCGTCGCATGGGAAGCGACCGCGATGCGCTGCACGCCCGAGTTCTTCGCGCAACATAGCGTGTCCGAGCTTGCCGCATGGAACGACTACGACCTCGAAATGGCGGGCCGTCTCACGCATCCGATGGTCTACGAAGCCGCTTCCGACCGATACGTGCCGATCGAATGGAACGAGGCATTCGCGCTCGTCGGGCGTCATCTGAATGCACTCGATCATCCCGATCAAGCGGACTTTTATACGTCCGGGCGCGCATCGAACGAAGCGGCGTTTCTGTATCAGCTCTTCGTGCGCGAGTTCGGCACCAACAACTTTCCCGACTGCTCGAACATGTGTCACGAAGCGACGAGCGTGGGCTTGCCGCAATCGATCGGCGTCGGCAAGGGCACCGTGCTGCTCGAAGACTTCGAACATGCAGACGCGATCTTCATCTTCGGCCAGAATCCCGGCACGAACAGCCCGCGCATGATGAGCGATCTGCATTCGGCGTCGCGGCGCGGTGCGAAGATCGTATCGTTCAATCCGTTTCGCGAACGCGCGCTGGAACGCTTCGCATCGCCGCAAAACCCCGTGGAGATGGCGACGCTCGGCTTCACGAACATCAGCTCGTTTCTCTATCAGGTGCGCGTGGGCGGCGACGTGGCCGCGCTGAAGGGCATGATGAAGGCGATCGTCGAAGCGGACGATAAAGCCATGCTCGCCGACGCGCCGCGCGTGCTGGACATCGCGTTCATCGAAGGCCATACGCACGGCATCGACGCATTGCTCGCGGATTTGCGCGCTACACCCTGGGACGCGATCGAGCGGCATTCCGGCCTCACGCGCGACGCGCTCACGAATGCCGCGAACATCTACATGCGCGCCGACAATGCGATTCTCGTGTACGGCATGGGCATCACGCAGCATCGTCGCGGCACCGAAGCCGTGCAACAGATCGCGAATCTCGCGCTCTTGCGCGGCAACGTCGGACGGCCGGGCGCGGGCATCTGTCCGGTGCGCGGGCATTCGAACGTGCAGGGCAATCGCACGGTCGGCATCACGGAGAAGCCGAATGCGCAGCTCATCGCAGGCATCGAGCGCGCGTTCGGTTTCACGCCGCCAACGAAGCATGGCAACGATGTGGTCGCGACGCTCGAATCGATGATGCGCGGCGAAGCGAAAGTATTCGTGGCGCTCGGCGGCAACTTCGCGGCCGCGATTCCCGACTGGGCGCGCATGCAGGATGCGCTGCGCAAGCTCGACCTCACCGTGCATATCGCGACGAAGCTCAACAGAAGTCATCTCGTGCATGGCCGCGACGCGCTGATTCTGCCGTGCCTCGGCCGCACCGAAATCGATATTCAGGCGGATGGACCGCAATCGATCACCGTCGAGGATTCGATGTCGATGGTGCATGCGTCCGCCGGGCGCAACGAGCCCGCGTCGCCACATCTGCTGAGCGAGCCGGCCATCGTCGCGGGCATCGCGCGCGCGACGCTCGGCGCAAAGTCGCGCGTGCCGTGGGAACATCTCGTCGCGAGCTACGACCGCATCCGCGATGCAATCGAGATCGTGTTCCCGATCTTTCAGGCGTATAACGCGCGCATTCGCGTGCCGGGCGGCTTTCATCTGACGTCGTCCGCGCGCGAACGCGTGTGGAACACGGACACCGGCCGCGCGAACTTTCTCGTCTTCGACGGCCTCGACGAAGACCCCGCGCCGAACGATCCCGACGCGCTCTCGCTCACGACGATGCGCAGCCACGATCAGTACAACACCACGCTCTATTCGCATTCGGACCGCTATCGCGGCGTGTTCGGCCAGCGCGACGTGATCTTCATGAATCCGCGCGAGCTGAAGAAGCGTGGACTGAATGCGGGCGATCGCGTCGATATCTTCGCGATAGCCGATGACGGCATCGAGCGCGTGATCCGCAACTTCAAGGCCGTCGAATACTCGCTGCCCGATGGCTGCTGCGGCGCGTACTACCCGGAAGTGAATCCGCTCGTGCCGCTCTACGCATTCGATCCGCAGAGCCGCACGCCGTCGTACAAGTCCGTGCCCGTGAGAGTCGTGCGCACGGTCGCCGAACCTCAACGCGAAGACGTCCAATATGCCTGATCACGTACTCGACCTGTCGCGCGCGCAGTTTGCGATGACCGCGATCTTTCATATTCTCTGGCCTATCCTGACCATCAGCCTGTCCGCGTTTCTCGTGCTCGTGGAAGCGCTGTGGATACGCACCGGCGACGTCGCGTACTACCGGCATGCGCGCTTCTGGAGCAAGCTGCTGGTGCTGAACTTCGCGGTCGGCGTCGTGAGCGGCATTCCGATGGAGTTTCAGTTCGGCACCAACTGGGCCGCCTTTTCACGGTACAGCGGCCAGTTCATCGGCAACATTCTGGGCTTCGAAGGCGCGATGGCCTTCATGCTCGAAGCGGGCTTCGTCGGCGTGATGCTGTTCGGCTGGGGACGCGTGTCGCGCGGCGTGCATCTGTTCGCCACATCGATGGTCGCGCTCGGCTCCAGCCTCTCCGCGTTCTGGATCATGGTCGCGAACTCGTGGATGCAGACGCCCGCGGGCTATGCCGTCGTCGATGGCAGGATCGTCGTGACGAACTATTTCGCCGCGATCTTCAACCCCGACATGGTGTGGGGCGTCTCGCACATGTGGGTCGCCGCGATCGAAACCGGCATGTTCGTGATCGCGGGCATTTCCGCGTGGAATCTGTATCGCCGGCGTCATCCCGAGTTCTTCGCGCGTTCTTTCCGCCTTGCGCTCGTGGTGCTCGTGTTCGTCGCGCCCTTGCAGATCTGGCTCGGCGATTCGAGCGGCGTAAGCGTGTTCGAAACGCAGCCCGCCAAGGGCGCCGCAATCGAAGGCCACTGGACGACGAACGCACCGGGCACGGGCGCATCGTGGTCCTTGCTCGCTTGGCCCGATCAGAAGGCGCAGCGCAACGACTGGTCGATCGACGTGCCCGGCATGTTGAGCGTGCTCGGCACGCACACGCTGCATGGACAAGTGAAGGGCCTCACCGATTTCCCACGCGACGATCAGCCACCCGCAATCGGGCTGCTCTATTACGCGTTTCGCGTGATGGCGGGCATCGGCTTCGCGTTCATGTTGCTCGCGTTCTGGACCGCGTATGCGTTGCGCAAAACACGCGGCCGTCTCGAAGCGCTGCTCGCACGACGCAAGCTTCTGCTCGCGTGGGTGCTCTCCATTCCGTTGCCGTATGTCGCCGTGGAAGCGGGATGGATCGTGCGCGAAGTGGGCCGTCAGCCGTGGGTCGTCTACGGTTTGTTGCGCACGCGCGATGCCGTGTCGACGATCCCCGCTTCATCGGTGTCCTTGAGCATCGCGATGTTCTTCGCGTTCCATGTCGTGCTGCTCGTCACATTCTTCGTGCTCGCGCGTCGCTGGCTGAACGCCGGCCCCGACCTCACCAGCATGCCGCCCGCGAACATCGCAGGTTACCGGCCTTTGGAGCTCGACTCATGAATAGCGCTGTCCACACGATGCTCGCCGATACATGGTTCGGCCTCATCGGCCTGATGCTGGTCTTCTATGTCGTCACCGACGGCTTCGATCTCGGCGTCGGCATCCTCACGCTCTTTCGCCGCAAGTCGTCGGATCGCGACGTGATGGTTCAATCGATCGGTCATGTATGGGACGCGAACGAAACGTGGCTCGTCGTGATGGGCGGCGCGCTCTTCGGCGCGTTTCCGCCGGCTTACGCGCTCCTGTTGGAACATCTCTATCTACCCGTGATGGCGCTCATCGCGGGATTGATCATGCGCGGCGCGGCGATCGAGTTTCGCCATAGCGTCGATCACGGGCCGGTGTGGGACAAGGTGTTCGGCATCGGCAGCCTCGTTGCGGCGCTCTCGCAAGGCGTCGTGCTCGGAAAGGTGCTCACGGGTCTCGCGCCGGGCAAGGCGGCCTTCGCGTTCATCGTCGTTGCGGCGATCGGCGTCGTCGCGGGATATTGCCTGCTCGGCGCGACGTATCTCGTCAGGAAGACCTCGGGCATGGTCGAGCAATGGGCGCGGCGAATTTCACTGCTGAGCGCGATGTTCACCGTCGTTGCCGCGGCGTTGCTGACGCTCGCGACGTGGTTCTCCAGCGATATCGGTCACGCGCGCTGGACGCATCCGGCCGTGATGCATGTGCTGATCGCGCTCGGCCTCGCGTCGGTGCTTGCGTTCGCGTTCATCATGGCGTCGCTGTATCTCGGCAGTTCGCGTGTGCCGTTTCGCGCATCGGTGGCGCTGTTCGTGTTCTCGTTCACAGGGCTCGCGATCAGTCTCTTCCCCGATTTCATTCCGGGCAAGCTCGGCATTCTCGAAGCCGCGTCCGATGCACCGACGCTCGCGTTCATGCTGATCGGTATCGGTCTCGTGTTCCCGGTGATGATCGGCTACAACCTTTATCAGTACCACGTCTTTCGCGGCAAACTTGCGGGCAGCGCGCACGCGGGTGAATGACCGGTCGTTCGCGGCAGCGCGCATAAGAAAACACCGCCTCGCAGGCGGTGTTTTTCCATGCAGCGCGAGCGATTCATAACGACGTCGCCTGATCCAGCACCGACGCCAGAATCATCGCGCCCGCATTGCTCGGGACCGGCCGCGGATTCGGCCCGTAGACCTGGTCGCCCGGACGAATCTCGCGACCACTCATCGCGCACACGCCAGCAGTGCGCGCGCGCATCGCACGCCACACCTGATCGCCGTAGCAGCAGCGCGTCGAGTCGCGCCATTCGATCGTCGCCGTCGTGGTCGATGGACGTTCGATCAGCTTCACGGTCACGCGGCGCTCGCCCGTTTGCGTGAAGGGACGCCTTGCCGAAGGCGTCCCGAAGTTCACGCCGTCATTCAGCGACGTGAGTTGAAAGATCGTTTGCGCCCACGGATCGAGCGCGATTGCAGCTTCAGCCATGTCCGGCTCCTTATCGAAGAATGTCGTTGATCGATCCGCTCACGCGGCGTCGAGCGTGTTCGTCTGCCAGTGCTTCGGCGTGGCGCCGACAAGTCGCTTGAAGACCGTCGTGAAATGCGCCTGCGAACGAAAGCCGCAGCAGAGCGCGACATCGAGCATGCTGTGCCTGGACGTGCGCAGCAGTTGCTGCGCGCGCTCGATGCGCTTTTGCAGCAGGTACTCGTGCGGACGCATGCCTGTCGCGCGGCGGAACTGCGCGGCGAAGTGCATGCGCGTGAGACCGGTGCTCGACGCGATATCCGCGAGGCTGATGTTCTCGGCAAGATGCGCATCGACGAATTCGGATACGCGATTGATGCGCCATTGCGGCAACGCCGAAGGCTCGCGTCCGCGCGCAACGGGCGTAGCGAAATGACGCGCGACGAGCCGCGACACGATCGCGAGACCAATGCTTTCGATGAACATGCTGCCGAGCGCCGCGCCTTCGGTCTTGCACACGGCGAGCGTCTGGCCGAGCCGTTCGAGCGCGGGATCGCGAATCAGCTTCGGATCGTCGAGAACGATATCGCCCGCGTGGGGACGATGAAAGAGATCGTCATGGCACTCCGCCAAAGCCTCCTGCGGCACGAAGAGATGCAGGACATCCATCGCCGACTGGAACACCGCGCTCACGCGTGTCGCGGGCGCGGTGACCTGCACGACGCCCGCGGGCACGCGCCCGTGCAGCAGCTTGCGGCCCGCATGGTGAAAGATCAGCGACGCGCACTTCAGGTTCAGGCTGACGCAATGAAACGCGCCGTTGCCGTCGCTGGAGACTTCGAGCGGCGATTCGCCATGATGCAGCCAGCGCGCCATCGTGATTCGCCGCGCGGGCTGGACGGCGGCCGGGCTGCGCCATCGGTCTTCCAGTTCGATCAATGCCGCTCGCGCGGGCGTCGCGGAATGCGAAAGGAGATTGAGATTCATGATAGGTCCGTTGCTTGACTGAAGCCTGTGCGGCCGATCGATGACCGGCATCGCGACGACTCCAAGTTAATCAAACGGAAACCACGCGCCTAGCCGTACATACGGTTGACGACATCGCCTGATGGTTGAGTCAACCTATATCAAGGTTTGATATCGGCGAAGCGATAACACCTTCGTATGAGCGCGTAACACGCGTGGATGAGACGGCTCATCCGGACGTCGCACGTATGCAGCCGCACGATTGAAGCGCTGCTACGCGCGCCATCCGAACGTTTAGCCGATGCACCGATAACGGCTGCAGGCACGCTCCTTCGTAGGTGTAGTCGAGGTGCGATCCGGTGGATAAAGTGTCGTCAAGGTCGCGGCATAAACACGGACCAACGGCCTTATCAAGGGAAACCGAAACCAATATTTATTTCGGATACCCGATTAACTACATCATCATCCACCAGGAGTCGAACATGAAAAAGTATCTCGTCAGCTTCACCCTTGTTGCCGCCACGCTCGCTGCGCCCGCTCTCGCATTCGCGCAATCGAACGCCCCCGTCACGCGCGCACAGGTTCGCGCCGATCTCGTCGCCGTCGAAAAGGCAGGCTATAACCCGGCGCTCGCGAGCGATCCGTACTACCCGTCGGACATTCAGGCAGCGGAAGCGAAAGTCTCCGCGCAACATGCCGATGCAGTGCAGGCCTACGGCGGCGTGCAAACCGGCACGAGCGCATCGAGCGCGCCGAAGCATGTATCGATGAACAACACGTGCGTCGGGCCGATCGACTTCTGCCAGCCGTTCTTCGGTAGCTGATCCGCACGTCCGGATCGACGATCTCTCATTCGCACAAGCGGAGTCTTTCATGAAGCGATTCTTTCAAGCAGCGTCGATGCTGGCGCTGTCGGCCGGTATGTTCGCATCGACCGGCGCAATGGCTCAGGATGCCACCCCGGCCGCCGATGCCCATGCGCCCGTCAAAAACATCGTTCTCGTTCACGGCGCGTGGGTCGACGGCTCGGGTTGGAAGCCGGTCTACGACATCCTCACCCGCGACGGCTATCACGTCACGATGGTGCAGGAGCCGCTGACATCGCTCGAAGGCGACGTCGCCGCGACCAAACGCGTGCTCGACCTGCAGAACGGTCCGGCGATCCTTGTCGGCCATAGTTATGGCGGATCGGTCATCACGGAAGCGGGCGTGCATCCGAAGGTCGCGGGGCTCGTCTATGTCGCGGCGCATGCGCCGAACGTCGGCGAGGATGAAGGCGCGCTCGGTAAAAAGACGCCCAGCTTCCTCGCGAAGCAGACGGACGCCGTAGAAAAGACAGCGGATGGCTACACGTACCTGAATCCCGCCGTGTTCCCGAAAGACTTCGCCGCGGATCTGCCGCTCAGGCAAGCCCGGTTCGAATCGCACTCGCAGATTCTGACGGCGGCGCAAGTCTTCACGACGCCGCTGACGGCCGCGGCGTGGACGTCGAAGCCGAGCTGGGGCATCGTGGCCGGCGGCGACAAGATCATCAATCCGGATCTCGAACGCTGGTACTACGAGCGCGCGCATAGTCACGTGACGGTCATTCCGGGCGCGAGCCATTCCGTGTACGAATCGAAGCCGCAGCAGGTCGCGGCGGTGATCGAAGAAGCCGCGAAGCATGCGGTGCAATAAATGATGTGACCGCGCGCGGCTGTCGTGTTTCTGCACGGCAGCCGCGCACTTTCGTCTGTGGTTTTCCCGTTCTTGCCGCTTTCGCCGTCAATGCCTTATATAGTGTGTGGCTGCGCATGTCCCGCACAAGGCATCGAATGATCAGACGGAGGAATCGATGGTTCGGCTCGTGATGATTCTCCTCGGCGTCGACTATCTGCGCACGCGATGGCGCACGGTGCTGACGCTCGGGCTGCTCAGCATCGCGCTCGGCGGCGTCATCTTCACCGATGCGCTCGACGGTTCGCTCTACTTTCCCATCGTGCCCTTCGCGCTGATGATGCTGTTCGAGGGCCTCGCCACGCTCGCCGTCGCATGGACCGGCATGGGCGGCCAGCGCAAGCTGCGTTATGTGAAAGGCACGACGTTCTGCCTGTCGGCGCTGCTCGTGCTGTTCGGCGGCGAGCACGGCAACTTCGTGCTGTCGCTCATCTTCGGCACGCTCTTTCTCGTCGATGGCGCCTTGCAGATCGTCTCCGCGCGCGTGGTCCGCTTTCGAAAGTGGCGCCTCGCGATGGCGGGTGGCGTGCTCGAAATCGCCATCGCAATCTTTTTCTATCAGCCTTACCCCGATCACTATGCGGGAACGGTCGCCTATTGCGTCGCGTTCGGCCTCTTCTTCGGCGGCTGGAACATGATCCTGCTCGCGGCGCGCGTCCGGCGCATGGCGGCGAATCCCGCCGTCGATGGCGAAGCGAGTGCGAGTGCGCAGGAAGAACCGGCGTCCGCCGCGCCCTCGTTCGCCGGCGCGGTCTGGGACGGCCCGCCCGCACCCGATGAAGCCGCGCTGACCGTACACGTGTGGACGCCGGTCGGCACGGCGAAATCGCAGACGAAGCGGCAGTTGATCGTCGATCGATATATCGCCGCCATCGACAGGAACGGCACCATCTCGACCGGCCACGCGGCGCTGGAGACGCCCGAAGGCGTGTACATCAGCCTTTATCCCGCGGTCGAGATCGACCGCTCGCCGAACGAATTTACCCGCACGCTGCGCGCGACGCGCGAGAACGACGTGCCCGGCCTCTTTCAGCCCGACTACGAGACCGAATCGAAAGCGTGGTGTCCGTCAACGCAGCAGGTGCGCATCCGCAATTACGATCCGGTGAGGCTCGCGCGTTTCTGGCAGACATATCAGCGCGACACGACCTACAACCTCACGTATCGCAATTGTTCGAGCTCCGTGGCGCGGGCGCTGGAAGCGGCGATCGAGGGCGCGTCGGCGCGCGTATGGGGCAAGGGCGGCGGATGGAAGCCGCTCGTGCGCATCATGGCGACGCCCGAGCTATGGGTCGCGGCGCAAGTGCGAAAGCGCGCCGCGACGATGGCCTGGACGCCGGGCCTCACGCTCGATTACGCACGCGCGCTCAGCATGCTCGCCGACCCGCGCCATTCGGGCTGGGTGAAGATGGCGCGCATCGCGGTCGCGACGATGTATCGCTCGCGGCAGCGCTGGCGCGCCGAAGAACATGCGGCGGCGCGTGAGCAAGGAGAGGCGTCGGTGTCGGCGGAGCAGCGTACCGGTTGAAGCGATATCGGGTTACTCGACGACGGCCTTGCGCGAACGGCTGCCGCGCGACGACGATTTGCGCGGCGGCTTCTGCGCTTCGGAAACCGTCGCGGCGCCCTCGTTCGATGCATCGGCGTCGCTCTGCTTCGCCGCGGTCTTGCGCGCGCGACGCGGCGCGGCGGGTTTTTTCGGCGCGGGTGCAGGTGCGGGCTCGGGCGCAGATTCGGCCTGCGGTTCGAAAATCTCGCGTTCGACCGGCGCCGGCGCTTCTTCCACGAACACGGCGTCTTCCTGCGCGGCTGCCTGAGCCGCTTTCCGTGCGCCTCGTCTCTCTCTGCGCCGGCTGTTGGCCGAACCTTCGTGCTCTTTCGGAACGACCGGCGTCGATACTTCTTCCTCGAACACGACCGGCTCCGGCGCGGCCACGAACTCGGCTTTCCGCGCACCGCGTTTCTCGCGTCGCCGGCTGTTTCCCGCGCTTTCGTGTTCTTTCGGTGCGGCCTGCGCTTCGGCCTGCCTCACATCCACGGCCACGACTTGAGCGGACTGCGCGGAGCGAAACACGAACGCGCCGGATTTATCGTCGCGGCCGACTTCGAGCAGACCGCGCGACTGCGCTTCGTCGAGCAGATTGCCGAACGCGCGAAAGCCGTATTGCGTTTCGCTGAAGCCCGGCTTGCGGCGCTTGATCGCGCTCTTCAACACCGACGCCCAGATCTTGCCGCTCTCGCCGCGCTCCGATGCGAGCGCCTCGAAAGTCTCGACGGTGATCGCGATTGCCTGCGACTTGCGCGATTCCGTCTCCTGCTTCGGATGCCGTTCCTCGTCGGGCGTGCGCTTCGATTCGCGCTGCTCGCGCTTGGCGATCGCGCGTTGCTGCTCGCGCACGAGGTCGTCGTAGAAGATGAACTCGTCGCAGTTCGCGACGAGCAGGTCGGACGTCGATTGCTTCACGCCCACGCCGATCACCTTCTTCGCGTTCTCGCGCAGCTTCGACACGAGCGGCGAGAAGTCGGAGTCGCCGCTGATGATGACGAACGTATCGACATGCGATTTCGTGTAGCAGAGATCGAGCGCATCGACGACGAGGCGAATGTCGGCCGAGTTCTTGCCCGACTGGCGCACGTGCGGAATCTCGATCATCTCGAAGCTGGCCTCGTGCATCGCCGACTTGAAGCCTTTGTAGCGATCCCAGTCGCAATAGGCCTTCTTGACGACGATGCTTCCCTTCAGCAGCAGGCGTTCGAGCACCGGCCGGATATCGAATTTCTCGTACTTCGCATCGCGAACGCCGAGCGCGACATTTTCGAAGTCGCAGAACAACGCCATGCTGACGCTTTCCTGAGGTCCAGCCATATGATTCTCCAGCCCGTGCGGCATGTTTTGGAATGCGCACATGATAGCTTGTCGGGCCGATGGCCGTTCGTCACTCGCCGCCGCCGATGTTCAGGCTCTTGTCGCGCCGCGCGAGCAGATCGTCGAGCGCCTCGTTCGCCTCGCGCATCAGACGTTCGATGACTTCGCCCGCCGATGTCCGCTCGTTCACCAGCGCCGACGACTCCCCCGCGAAGAGCGCCATCTTTTCCATGTCGCCGGTGGTCGAGCGCAGCGGGGAAATCGTGCTGTATTTTTCGACCGGCCCCCATTCGTCATGCGCGATGACCTCGCGCGGCAGCGCATAGGGATCGTTGCCGAAGAGATGATCGCGCGCCGCATCCGTCACGCTGTTCGCGAGCACGCGCACCGGCGAGCCGGCGGGCCAGTTGATCGCGTAGATGTCGGTGTGGACCGTGTCGCCCGCGCGCGCATCGATCACGCGTTGCTTGTGATAGTCGTGCGCGTAGGATTCGTGCGTCGGCAGAAAGACGGTGCCGCAATGCACGCCGCTCGCACCGAGCGCCAGCGCCGCGACGAGCCCCGCGCCCGTCGCGATGCCGCCCGATGCGATCACCGGCACGCCGATATGCGCGGCGATTTCGGGCAGCAGCGTCATGATGCCGGTCGAGCCGCGCACGTGCCCGCCGGCCTCGACGCCTTGCGCCACGATCACGTCCGCGCCCGCCTTTTCCGCGCGCAACGCGTCTTCGAGCGAGCCGACCTGATACAGCACGAGCGCGCCGCCGTCCTTCGCACGCGCGACGATATCGGGGTACACGTCCCAGAAAAAGCACATCGCCGGGACGCGCAATTCGAGGCATGCGTCGAGTTCGGCGGCCAGCAGGCCGGGCTTCGTGCCCGCCGGAATGAGATTGACGCCGAATGGCCGATCCGTCGCGGCGCGCACGGCGGCGACTTCGCTCGCGATCGTCTCGGGCGATTCGCGCACCATGCCGAGCAGTCCGAAGCCACCGGCATTCGACACCGCCGACGCGAGTTCCGCGCGCGCGGGGCCGCCCATGCCCGCGGAGACGATCGGATAACGGCAGCCGAGCACACGGGTCAACTCGGTATCGAATGGCGCAGCGTTCGCGGTCATACAGGCCTCGCGCGAGTGAACGGTCCGAATGCGAGTGACGGACCATCGCCCAAGCCTAGTCCCGACGGGACTCGCTTTCAAGCATGCTCATTGCCGCTTCCCGGCGTCAGATCCAGAGATCGTTCGGCGCGGTGCGCTCGTTGTGCTCTTCGCCCGTATTCACGACGCCGCGCGGCTCGATGAGCATGATCTTCACTTCGCGCGCCGCATAGGGTTTGTGCTCGACGCCCTTCGGCACGATGCCGATTTCGCCCGCACGCAGATGCATCGCGCCGTCGCGAAAGTCGATGCGCAATTCGCCTTCGAGGACGATGAACGTCTCGTCGGTGTCCGCGTGACGATGCCAGACGAAATCGCCTTCGAGACGCGCAACCTTGAACTGGTAGTCGTTCATTTCGGCGATCACGCGCTGCTGCCAGAAGCCTTCGATCTTGCGCGCCTTGTCGAGCGGATCGATCGCGATACGCTGACCGCGTGAAACGGGTGTGGATGTCATGGCGAAGCTCCTTGACCTGGACGATGAATCAGCCCGAGGCTAACGCCCGCACATCGCGCACGTCTTGAACGATCGTGCGTGGTTCAGCGCGACTCAGCGCGGCTCCGCGCCGCGTGCGATCGCCCGCCAGCGCGCGGGCGGCATGCCGAACGCGCGCGTGAACTGGCGCGTCATGTGACTCTGATCGGCGAAACCCGCATGGGCCGCGATATCCGCGAGCGATGCGCCCGTCAGCATCAGACGGCGCACGAGATCGAGCCGGCGCATCGTCAGATAGCGATACGGGCTCGTGCCGTAAAACTTGCGGAAATCGCGCGACAGGGCGAACCGGTCCCGGCCCGTCACGCGTTCAAGCTCGTCCAGCGTGATGATGCGGTCGCAGTTCGCGTGGAGAAATTCCTGGGCGCGCGCGGCGCTCGCATAGTCGCCGCTATCGGCGGCCATGTGCGCGCCGGACGCTTGCGCAAGCGCGAGCGCCAGTTCGGTCAGCGCGTCGTGTTGTTCGAGTGTTTCGAGCGGCGGCAGCGCGCCTTCCGTGCGCTGCAGCAGCGCTTCCGTCGCGCGGCAGACGCGCACATCGGTCGTCACGCCGCCTTCGACGAAAGGCAGCGCGCGGCCACCGAGAATCGCCTGAATCAGCGCGGGTTCGACATACAGCATGCGATAGCGGAAACCTTCGCCGGTGCCCGCTTGCCCATCATGAAGTTCGTCGGGATGCAGGACCATCGTCTGGCCTGGCACGCTATGGCGAAGCGTGCGACGGTAGTTGAAGCTTTGCACGCCCGCGAGCGTGCGGCCGATCGCATAGGTGTCGTGCCGGTGCAGGCCGTATGCCTTGCCGCCGAACCAGGCTTCGATGCGCTCGATGCCTTCGGTCGGCTCGGCGCGTTTCACCCAGTCCGACGCGGTTCCCTTCTTGCGCTCGTTCATCTCGACTGCCGCTCCCGGCATTTCGTTGAAGGCGATATCGGATGTTAGCCGTAACGCGCCGCGAGCGCGGCGAGGTCGCGGCGGACCCAGTCGGCATCGGCGGCGAATTGCTCGTCGGACATGCCCGGCTGGCGAAACAGCGTGAGCGCCACTTCGGCGCCCGCGCCGTTCTGATAGACGCGCAACGGCACGTAGACCTCGTCACCGTTCGGCAGGCCGACGCGATGATCCATCACGCCGAGCGCATTGTGACCGGTGAAGCGGATCGTCACCTCGCCTTCTGGACCGCGGGCGCGCCAGTGATCGCCCATGTCGTCGAGCGTCGATTGTGCGAGTCCCGACGCCCACGTCGGAAAGACTTCCGGACGCCAGATCGCGTCGTAGAGCTCGCGCCAGTCGCGATCGATCGTAACGGTGAGGGTCTGCGTTTCCATCGTCACACGAGGATCACGTTTCGATCTTCGACATCACCGCCGTGGCCGGATCGTAGCGATAGCCCTTTTGCGCGAGCTGCTGCGTCATCTTGTCTCCGATCAGTTTCTGCTGCGCCTCGCGCAGCACGAGTTCGTGATCCGGCTTCATACGCTCCAGCTCGACCGCAAGCCTGCGCATCAGCGCGACTTCGCCGGTGCTGCGGGCATCGATGAAAAGAATCTTTTCGTTGGCCACATCGAGACGCTGGCGCAAGTCCTTCGCGTAGGTGACCCATTGCTCGGCGTTGGCGCGAAGATCGTCGTAGGCCTTCGAATGCGCCTTCGCCTGCGCCGAAATCTGACGCTGCAGCGACGCAAGCTCCGACTCCTCGCCCTGCTCCTTCTCGACCAGGCGCTTCGCGAGATCGGTCGCGTTCTTCTCGGCGGTCTCGGCGCGCTCGCGCAACGCGTTGACATCGTTCGACACGCGCGCGAGTTCCGCGCCCTGCTCGGCCTTCTGTTCCATCAGCACGCTGATCTGCTTGCGGGCTTCGTCCAGTTCGCCGCCGACACGGCCCGCGTGATCGCGATGCGCCGAAATTTCCGTCTTCAGCGTAGCCGCGTTCTCACGCTCGGCCGCGAGCGCACCGCGTACTTCGTTCAACTCCGCTTCCAGTGCGGCGACGCGCGCGAGGCTTTCGCTCGCCTGCGCCTCGGCGGTCTGCGCGCGCGCATGCGCGGCGTTCGCATCCTGCGACCAGCGTTCGGCTTCAACCGATTTTTCCTGCGCTGCGACGCTCAACGCTTCATGCTGCTGCCGCACCTGATCGCGCTCTTGTGCGATGCGCGCGAGCTCGTCGTCCTTGCCTGCGATCAGCGCGTGCAGTTCCGCGTGATCCTGGCGCGCCTGGTCGCGTTCCTGCGCGATACGCGCGAGCGTTTCGTCCTTGTCCGCGAGCGATGCGCTCAATTGTTCGTGCTGCTGCCGGGCCTGATTGCGCTCCTCGGCGATGCGCGCGAGTTCCTCATCCTTGCCCGCGAGCGATGCGTGCAGATTGCCGTGCTGCTGGCGCGCCTGATCGAGTTCTTCGGCGATACGCGCGAGCGCTTCGTCCTTGCCCGACATCGACGCATGCAGTTCCGTATGGTCCTGCCGCGCCTGATCGCGCTCTTGTGCAATGCGCGCGATGTCTTCGTTCAGCGCGTCCTTCGCGCGCCGCTCTTCGTCGAGCGACGCATTCAGCGCTTCCAGTCGGGCCTGTTCCGCCGATGCGCGCTGCAGCGCTTCCTCGACGCGCGACTCGGCCGTCTGCGCGCGCGCCGTGGCAGCCTCGAACTCCTGGCGCAACCGCGCCACCGAGTCTTCCGATGCCCGCAACGCGCTCAGCGTCTCGGTCGTTTGCTGGCGGTTTTTCGCGGCCTCGTCGCCGGTCTTCTGGAACTCGGCGAGCGCCTCGTCGCGCTCCGCGAGCGCCGTCGAAAGCCGCTGGCTCACCACGGACAGGCGCTGACCGGACATCCGTTCGGTTTCGTCGCGCGAGACGGTCCAGAGCCGCCGCGCGACGTTCACGAGCGTCTCGGCGAGGTCGTCGGGGAGGCCGGTGGGCGCCTGCTGCGGCATGTCCGGGGAATGCGCGTCGCGCCAGCGCTGCAGGCCCGCCGCGATGGCGACGACCGAGCCGCGCCCGGCCTCCGTCCAAACGGACACGGGGGTGACCTTGCGGCCTTCTTGCGTCAGGCGATCGGCGATCGACGCGATCTGTTCGTCGGTGATGATGTCTACGTCTGTGGGCATATGCGCCTCGAAAATCAATGGCGTCGCACTCGAAAAATTGCGATACGTTGTTACATTCGGCTTAATCCGCGTCGGGGCGGAAAGGGATGATACCCATTTTCCGCGTCCGCCATTCCGCAGCACGTCACATGCCGGCGAAATCGGGATTTTGAAGCGAGAGTGTATCGCCTGCGAGGCGGTAATTTCGAGACGTGATGCGTTATTCACGGAAACGCATCGAGCCCGGACGGGCGCTCCGTCCGGGCTCCTGAAAACCGGCTAAATCCGCGCGCTTACGGCTTCGCGAAAACCGGACCGAGACCGACGACGGTCGTATCCGAACGCGCGCCCGAGTCGGCATTGCCGCTCGCCGGCGCGCCGTATGCGCTCAGGCCCTTCGCGGCGGCGATGCGCGCCTCGGCGGCCTGGATGTTTTGCGGATACTGGGTCTGGTCGCTCGCCGGATCGTAGCCGGCCTTTTGCAATTCGACGAGTTGCGCGCGCACTTCCGCACGGGTGATCGGCTGGTTCGACTGCGCAAACGAGAAAGCCGGAAGCGCGACAGCGGCAGCGACGATGAGCGATTGAATGACTTTCATGATTTACCTCCAGAGAATGTAATGGAAGTCCGTCTTGTCGATCCGCCGTGTGTTGCGAATCGTTCGGGCTTGGAGGTATTTAAACCGGCGGACGTATCTGGCTTGTTTCGCAAAAAGCGGATTATGAAACGCCGTGTGTCGGCGTTCAGTGCGGATACAGTGCGATACAAAGACGCCGTGCCGTCTACAATCGGCTTGCCCGTATCGCAACGGGAAATAATCGGCACCATACCGGGAGGAGACCATGCAGACCCCGCGCCCTTCGCTGAACGCCTTGCGCGCGTTCGAAGCCGTGGCGCGCCTGCGCAGCATGACGCTCGCCGCGCAGGAGCTGTGCGTCACGCATGGCGCGATCAGCCGGCAGGTGAAGGCGCTGGAGGATACGCTCGGCCTCACGCTGCTCGTGCGCTCGGCGCAGTCCTCGGATCCGACGCCCGAAGGCAGACGCCTCGCCGAAGGCCTTACGACGGCGTTCAATCTCATCGACGCGAGCATCGAGCAGTTGAAGCCGGAGCCGCTCACGCTGTCGTGCTCAGCGACCATCATGATGAACTGGCTGATTCCGCGGATCGCGGGGTTCCATCGGCGCTATCCGCAGACCGAGCTCAGGTTCAACATGAACTACGATCAGATCGATTTCGTGCGCGACAAGATCAGCGTCGCGATTCGCGCGAACACGATCGAACCGCCGAGGGACGCGATCACACGCACGCTCATCGACGAATGGATCGGGCCGGTGTGCTCTCCGGAGTACGCGCAGTCGATCGGACTGACAAGCTCCGCCGATCTCGCGCGCGCGAAGCTGCTGTCCACTCGCACGCGCCCCGAAGCGTGGACCGACTGGTATCGCGCGACAGACTTAGCGCCGCTCGCCGGCGCGGGCGCGGATGCCTACGATCACTTCTATCTGCTGATCCAGGCGGCCGTGTGCGGCCTGGGCGTGGCACTCGTGCCGCAATTGCTCGTGATGAACGATCTCATGTCCGGCAAGCTCGTCGCGCCGTTCGGCTTCGCGCCGGGTCCGCGCCAGCTCGTGCTGTGGGTCGCGCCGCATCTGCGCGCGCATGCCGACGTCGCGCAACTGGAACGCTGGCTGATCGAAGAGATGAACGAAAGCCTGAAGGAGATGACCGCGTTCCTGCGCACGCGCGACGACGAAGCGCTCAGGACTTGATGAGCGTGCCGTAGAGCGCGCTCGCCCGCGAGAGATGAGCGTGCATCGCGTTGGCGGCGGCGTCGCCGTCGTGCGCGGCGATCGCCTCGACGATGCGTTCGTGTTCCGCGAGCGTCAACGATTCGGCGCCGGGCGCGCGCACCATCGGCCGATAGTATTCGGCGGCCCAGTTGAAGATCGATTCGACGATCGACGGATAGATCGGATTGCCCGTGATCCGCGCGATCTCGCGATGAAACGCCATGTCGCAGGCGAGAAATGCATCGCGGTCATCGACTGCCGCGCGCTGCGCCTCGACGCACTCGACGAGCCGCGCGATGTCTTCTTCCGATGCGTTTTCGGCCGCCATGCGCGCCGTGCCCGTTTCGAGAAAGAGCCGCGCCGCCTTCAGATGCTCCAGCATGTCGGGCTGCGTGCGCAGCAGATGCATGGTCCCGATCGCGATTTGCGCGATGAGGCTCTGCGCCGTCGGCACGACCACGCGCGCGCGTTCGCCGTGCGCGATCTCGACGATGCCGGAGCGCTCCAGCGTCTGCAACGCCTCGCGGATCGCGGGCCGCCCGACGCCATACGCTTCCATCAGCTCGCGCTCGGAAGGCAACTGCGCGCCGGGCGCGATCTCGCCCGAGCGGATGCGCGCCATCAACCGGTCGAGTACGTCCTGATACAGCTTGCGCCGCTGAATGATGTCAGCCATCGGAAATGCCTGTCTTCGATGAATCCCGCCGACGACCTTATCACGAAGCCCAAGCTCACGAAGCGCCGTCGCGCACGTTCCCGAAGAACGACACGCCGCCGATCTGCCCGCCTTTCAGCACGATTTCGAGCCCGTCGCGGGCGGCATCGCCGGACCACGCGCGGCACAGCGGCGCGCCCGGCGCCATGCCCGCCGCGACGCTCAATGCCGTGATGCCGAGCTTGCCCGCCACTTCGCCCGAACTGTCGCCGCCCGCGACGACGACGCGGCGCAACGGCGCGCGATCGAGCAGCCGGCGCATCACATCGGCGAGCGTTTCGCCCACGCGGCGCGCCGCTTCCGCGCGGCTCAGTCCGGCTTGCGACGCGATGTCGTCGAACGCGAGCACGGCGGGATCGTCGGGGCCTTCGGCGCTGAAGACGAGCGGGCTTCGGCCATCGCTCACGGCGCGGATGGCGACGCCGACCACACGTTCGATTTCGGCTTCGCGCGACTGCGCATCGAGTGCGCGAAGCAAGTCCAGGCGCTCGACGCGAAAGCCGTTGTCGCGCGCCCAGCGGATCTGCCCCGCCGTCACCGGCGAGCAGCTTCCGCTGACGGCCGCGATCACATCGACGGGCGATGCAACCGGCAGGCCCGGCATCTGCGGCACGAGGCCGTTCGCGCGCCAGTGCGCCGCGAGCGCATATTGCAATCCCGACGACGACGCCGTGAACACGCCTTCGCCGCGCCCTTCCCAGACGAGCTTTCCGGCGGCGGCGAGCGTCTCTTCATCGAGCACGTCGATCATGACGACGGGCGCATCGTCGCTCGTCAACGCGTTCAGGCGTTCGTGAACATCCGGCGAACGCAACTGCACGAAATCGATCAGTCCGATGCGCCGCTCGGTCTGCCCGCGCAGATGCACGCGCAAATCCGCTTCGCTCATCGGCGTGACGGGATGACGCGACATCGTCGGATGACGATCGAGCCGATGACCCTCGCCGTCCACGGAAGCGAACAGATTGCCGAACGCCTGATAGCGCTTCAGACGCGGCGCGCCGACGATCATCGGCGACCAGCGGCCGCGCATGTGTCTCACGCCGATATCGATCGCACGGCCGATCGAACCCGTGTGCGGCGACGAATCGAAGGTCGAGCAGACCTTGTATTGCAGGATCGGCGCGCCCAGTGCGGCGAGGCTCGCGAAGGCGTGCGGCAACTCGTCGTCCATCCACTGCGGACTGCGCCCGCGCGACGATCCCGCGAGCCCGACGCAACGCACGTCGGGAAAGCGCGCGAGCAGTTCGGGCGTGGGCGCCTGCAAGCAGAGGAGCGTCGGCACGCCGGCGGCGGTCATCGCTTCCATCGCGTCGGTGGAACCGGTGAAGTCGTCGCCGTAGTACGCGAGCAGCAGGCCGTCGGGCCATTGCGTGCTCATTTCCAGAACTCCAGTGCGCGCTTCAATGCGAGATTGCGTTCGGCATGACGCGCGAGCGGCACGCCTTCCATCGCCGCGACCCACGCCTCGCGCAACGCCTCGACGCCCGCCGCCACGCCGCCCGGATGCCCGAAGATGCCGCCGCCCGCCGTGTGAATCAGATCCGCGCAGCCGATCGCGGCATACGTGTCCGCCGCCTGCAAGCCGGTCTGTCCCGAGCTGAAGACGGGCATCGCGGTCAACGGCGCTTCGTCCATCACCGGCGACAAAACCGCGCGCGCCGCCGCGATCACGCTTTCGTCGGATTCGCTGAACTTGTTGCGCAGGCCGTTCACGTGCAGATGATCCGCGCCCGCGAGACGCCACAGCATCTGCCACGGCGCATAGTCCCAGCCGAGCGCTTCGGCGCGCGTCAGATAGCCCCAGCCCGCGCGATGCGCGTGAATCGGCAACTGACTGTGCTTGCGCAACTCGGTCATGCCGACGAGACCGATCGAATTGAGCACCGCCATCACGCACGTGCCGCCTTGTTCGAGCACGAGATCGTGGCGGCGCTTCATCTGATCGAGATCGCCCGTCACGTTGAACGCGACCATCACCTTCTTGCCGGTGCGCTCGGCGTGATCGTTCACGACGCGCATCACCGCGCGCACGCGTTCGTCGAACGGGCAATGCGAGCCGTCGCCTTGCAGTTCGTCGTCCTTGATGAAGTCGATGCCGCCCGCGACCAGCTCCTTCACCTGGCCGGCGGTTTCCTCCGGCGAGAGCCCGACGCTCGGCTTGATGATCGTGCCGATGAGCGGCCCGTGCGTCACGCCCGACAGCTTGCGCGTACCTTCGATGCCGAACGCCGGCCCCGGATACGCCGCCGCGAACGACGCGGGCAGGCGCAGGCCGGTCAGACGCAAGCCCGACACCTGCCGCAATTCGAAAAGATTGCCCGCGATCGTCGACATCAGATTCGGCAGCGACGGCCCGAAATTTTCGATCGGCCATGAAAGTTCGAGCACGCATTGCGTGTAGCACTTCGAAGCCGCGCCGCCCGGCAGGCTCGGCGTCTCGCTGTAGCCCAGCACGTCGAGCCGTTCGACGCGCGCGCCCGAGCGCGCCTTGAGTTCGGGCGTCTCGTTGGGCAGCGCGATGAAGGTGCCGCTCGACTGCTCGCCCGCGATGGTCTCGGCGGCAATGCGCGGATCGACGCCGGTTTCGAGCCAGTAAGTTGCGTGGATGCGTTCGCTCACGGTCAGTTCCTCGCTTCAGGTGATACGCCGAATGCTCTCCGCGATTTCCTCGCGGTCGAACACCTTCTTCCAGTCGTCGCGCATCAGGCGCGGCTTGCCGAACTCGATCGCCTTGTTGCACGCATCGGAGAACGCGCCGGGAATCTCGTTGAAGATCACCGCGCCGAGAATGTTCATGTGGCCGAGCAGGAAATCGCGCGCCGCCTGTGCGGGCACGCCGCGCGCGATGGTCTCGTCCATCGCCTCGCGCATCACGTAGAGCAGCGTCGCGCAGATGGTTTCCGAGAGACCCGGCTCCAGGATCGCCATCTGATCGACGCTCAGGCGATACGAACGCAGGATCGGCGCGTAGATCACCTTCGCGACGGCTTCGCCGAGATCGAACGCTTCCTCCGGCCCCTGCATCAGCGCGCTGACGATCGACTGTTTCGCGTGCGCGCCGCCGAAGTGATCGTGCAGCGACTTCTCGTCGAGGTCGTAGTTGAAGATGATCGGATGGCACGGATGCGCGACGAAGTACGTCAGGTCCTTGCGGTCCGGAAGATGGCCGGCGAAAGGCGCGGCGGCATCGAGCGTCATGATCATCGTTCCCGGCGACAGCTTCGGCGCGATGTCGTGCGAGAGCTTGCCGATCAGCGTATCGGGCACGGCGAGAATCACGACTTGCGCGCCGTCGAGCGCGGCATCGGCGGAAACGCATTCGATGCCGAGTTCATCCTTCAGCCGCTTCTGTCCGGCCGCGCCCGGCTCGACATGCGCGACACGATAGTCCGACTTCAGCAGATTGCTGGAGAGGCGCACGCCCATCTTTCCACCTGCTCCGAACAACGCGATCTTTTCCTTCATTTCGATGACTCCAGTGTGAGGTGAGTGTTCAATGTGCGTTCGCCGTGACGGCGTCGGGCGCGCGTTCCTGGCTCGTGCGGCCGATGGCGAACGCGAGCGCGGCCGACATCAGCATCATTGCGCCGACGATCAGCATCGGCAGTTGATACGAACCCGTCGCGTCCTTCGCCATGCCGGTGATGTACGGCGCGACGAAGCCCGCGAGATTGCCAACCGTGTTGATGAGCGCGATGCCCGCCGCCGCCGCCGCACCCGACAGGAAGCGCGCCGGCAGCGCCCAGAAGTTCGGCAGCGCGGAGAAGATCGCGCAGGCCGTCACGGTGATCACGGCGATGGTCGCGGCGGGCGAGCCCATCTGCATCGCGAGCGGCACGCTCAGTGCGCCGATCAGCGCCGGCACGCCGATATGCCACGAGCGCACGCCGCGCTTCGTCGCGTCGCGGCTCCAGAGGAACAGCGCAAAGGCGGCGGGCAGATACGGAATCGCGGTGATCAAACCTTTCTGGAACACATTGAAGTGCGTGCCGAAGCGCGCCTCGAAACCGCCGATGATCGTCGGCAGGAAGAATGCGAGTGCGTAGAGACCGTAGATCAGGCCGAAGTACATCAGCGCGAAGAGCCAGACGCGGCCGCTCATCAGCGCGGCGACGGGGCTGCCGTGACCCTTGCTCGCCGATGCGCCTTTCGCGCGGTCTTCCTCGTCGAGGCTCGTCGTGAGCCAGTCGCGCTCGGCGGTCGTGAGCCATTTGGCGTCGGCGGGTTTGTCGGCGAGATAGAACCACGCGATCACGCCGACGAGAATCGCCGGAATCGCGACGCCGAAGAACATGATGCGCCAGCCGGCGAGACCGAAGAGCCCGTGCGCCTCGATCAGCAGCGCGGCGAGCGGCGCGCCGATGACGACCGTGAGCGGCTGCGCGAGATAGAAGAGCGCGAGGATGTGGCTGCGATGCTTCGCCGGCACCCACATGCTGAGGAACAGAATCGCGCCGGGAAAGAAACCCGCTTCGGCGACGCCCAGCAGGAAGCGCAGCGTATAGAGCCCGTTCACGCTGCTGACCCAGGTGAAGAGCAGCGCGACGATGCCCCACGTCACCATGATGCGCGCGAGCCAGCGGCGCGCGCCGAATTTATGCAGCGCGAGATTGCTGGGAATCTCCAGCACGATATAGCCGATGAAGAACACGCCCGCCGCAAAACCGAACTGCGCGGCGGTGAGACCGAGATCCTTGGTCAAGCCGTTCGGGCCGGCGAACGAGATCGCGGTCCGGTCGAGAAAGTTGATGAAGAACATCAGCGCGACGAACGGCACAAGCCGCCACGACACTTTTCTGATCGCCGATCGCTCGACAGACTGCGTTTCTGCAACGTTCATGTCTCCTCCAGACGTAGCGCACGGGTGTGGTCAACTGGTGTGATGAGTAGACCATCGCCGGAGGGACGCGAGACATAGGTGGAAACGCCGAAACGGGTCGATTTTTTCTCACATCAGGGCGCGATAAATTCACTCCTTCGTCGAGACATTCGACGGTTTTGATTGCGAAAAACTCACATCTACGGATCGAAAGCCAATCGGCCGGCCCTCACGCCACGGCGCGCAGCGCCCGCATCCCCCTTTCCCCCGGCTCACCGCCGCCAGCGCCGCGAGACTGATCACCGCCGTGAACATCATGTAGAAACTCGGCGCAGCCTTGCTGCCCGTCGCGCTCAGCAGCCAGATGATGATCGCGGGCGTGAATCCGCCGAACACCGTGACGCCGATGTTGTAGCCGATAGACATGCCCGTCGCGCGCGTCGATACCGGAAAGATCTCCGACATCAGCGCAGGCAGCGCGCCGAAATAGATCGCCTTGAGCAACGCCAGCCACGCGACGAGCACGAACAGCGCCGGCACCGACACATGCGACACGACATACGCGAACGCCGGATAGCCCGTCACGAAGAGCAACAGCGCCGCCGTCGACATCTGCTTCACGCGGCCGATCCTGTCCGACAGATGCCCCGCGAACGGCGTGACGACGGTCAGCATCAGGCCCGCGACGGTGCTCGCCGCGAAACCCGTCGAGGCATCGAGATGCAACTCGCGGATCGCGAACGTCGGCACGTACTGCAGCAGATAGTTCACGGCCGTCGATACCGTCAGCGCGCCGATCGACACGAGCAGCAACGACTTCTGCTGCGTGAAGACATCGCGGACAGGCGTGGCCGTGTGCTCGGCCTCGGTGTAATCGGTCGCGTCTTCCAGATAGCGTCGCAGGTACAAGCCCGCCGGCCCGATCAGCAAGCCGAAGAAGAACGGAATGCGCCAGCCCCACGCGGCGAGTTCCGTGGCGGGCATCAGCTTGGCGAGCGCGAAACCGAAGATCGACGCGAGCAAGGTTGCAAGCCCTTGCGTCGCGAACTGCCAGCTCGCGAGCAGGCCGCGCCGCTCGGGTGCGTGCTCGATCAGCATCGCCGTCGACGCGCCGAACTCGCCGCCCGCCGAGAAGCCCTGAATCAGTCGCGCGATGAACACGCCCGCAGGCGCGATCAGCCCGATCGATGCGTAAGGCGGAATCACCGCGATGATCGCCGTGCCGATCATCATCAGCCCGACCGACATCATCAGCGCCGCCTTGCGTCCGCGCTTGTCCGCATACGCGCCGAGCACCATGCCGCCGATGGGCCGAACCAGATAGGACGCGCCGAACGAACCGAAGGTGAGCAGCATCGACGCCGTCTCGTTCGCGGCCGGGAAGAAGTTCTTCGCGATATACACCGCGAAGAACGCATAGATCGCGATATCGAACCATTCGAGCGCATTGCCGACCGAAGTCGCGAGCACGATCTGTGTCAGGCTCAGAGGCTTTTTCTTCATGATGTCCGCGTGGTTGTGAAGTGGCTTGTCAACGGGCGTTGCGCGCGGCGACGATCGCCGCGCCCATCTCGCCGAGATCCCACCAAAGGCCCGCCATCAGCCCGAGCGATTCGCGCATCACGGGCGCGAGCACGTGTTCGTTCGGCGCGTGCTGATTGCACGCGGGATACGAGTGCGGCACCCACAGCGTCGGCAGGCCGAGCGTGGTCGCGAAGACGTCGTTGGGCACGGTGCCGCCGAGGTTCGGCAGCAGCGCGGGCTTCTTGCCGGTCGTCGCGCGCATCGAATCGAGCGCCCAGTGCACCCAGGGATCGTCGAGATCGAGACGCGTCGCGGGCGTGCCGCGCGTCGCGTTCACTTTGACGTCGGTGAAGCCATGCTCCGCGAAGTGGCGTTCGAGATGCGTTTGCAGGTTCTGCCAGTCCGTGCCGACGACGAAGCGCAACTGGCACACCGCTTTCGCGAACGGCGGAATTGCGTTGACGGGAGCATCGGCGTTGCCGGATTTCATCGCGAGCACTTCGAGCGCGTTCCAGCCGATCACGCGTTCGGTCGGCGTAAGGCCCGGCTCGCCCCAGGTCGGATCGATATCGGGCGAGCTTTCGTCGCGGCCCAGTTCGATATCGGCGAGCGCTTCGCGCACCGCATCGGAAATCGGCGGCGGACGCAATCCTTCGACGGCGATGCGCCCGTTGCGATCGACGAGACTCGCGATCGCATGCGACAGCACGACGGCCGGATTGCGCAGCACGCCGCCCCAGTTGCCCGAGTGATGGCCGCCTTCGCGCAGATCGACCGTCAGTTCGAACGGCACGCCGCCGCGCGAGCCGAGAAAGAGCGTCGGACGCTCTGCCGACACGCGCGGCCCGTCGGAAGCGATGAACACATCCGCCGCGAGCGCGTCCTTGTGCGCGGCGCAGACTTCATCGAGGCCCGGCGAGCCGATCTCCTCGCCGGTCTCGAAGATCACCTTCACGTTGTAGCCGAGCTTGCCCTCGCGCGCCTCAAGGACCGCAGCGAGCGCCGCGAAGTTGACCGAATGCTGGCCTTTGTTGTCGGCGGTGCCGCGGCCGTACCAGCGGTCTTCATCGACGACGATCTCCCACGGCTTCAGGCCCGCGCGCCACTGCTCGTCGTAGCCGCGCACGACGTCGCCGTGGCCATAGGTCAGCACGGTCGGCAGGTCATCGGATTCATGGCGCTCCGCGATCAGGAACGGCGGCCCACCCGCGACGGGATTCCCGACGACCTGCGCCGTGAAGCCGAGGCGCGCGAGCGTGTCGCTGATTTCATCGGTCAAATAGGCGTTCAGCGCGGGATTGCGCCCGTTCTGACTCTCGGTGCGGAACGCGACGCGGCGTTGCAAATCCGCGAAAAACGCGCCCGAATCGAATGTCCTGCAAGCGATGGCGATCGCGTTTTCGCGCATGTTCTGAGGTTCTTTCACGACGTCTCCGGAAAAGTGTTCATTGCGATTCCGGCCAGTCTAGGAACATCAAAAATTCGCGACAATTTCAATATTTGCGACTAGCATTGCCAAAAAGGCAACGCTCGGGGAACGCCGTGCTGCATGGCATCGCACTCAAATACTTCGTGGAAGTCGCGCGCGCGGGCTCGCTCGCGGCGGCGTCGGAACAGCTTCACGTCGCGGTGTCGGCGATCAGCCGGCAGATCGCGAAGCTGGAGGAACAGGCGGGCACGCCGCTATTCGAGCGCATGGCGCGCGGCATGATCCTGACCGAAGCGGGCGAATTGCTCGTGCAGCACGCGCGCCGCGCGTTGATGGATGGCGACGCGGTGCTCGCCGAGATATCGGAGATGCATGCGCTCGGGCTCGGGATCGTGCGCATCGGCTGCACGGAGGGTTTCACGCGCTGCTTTCTGCCGAGCGTGATGGCGACGCATTATCGCGAGCATCCGCGCACGCGCTTCGTGATGCGTTCAGGTACGCCCGGGCAGGTCGAGCATTGGGTGACGAGCGGAGAAGTCGATGTGGGGCTCGCGTTCTCGACATCGACATCGACGGCGTTGAGCATCGAATACAGCGTGAAGGCGCCGGTCTGCGCGCTGTTGCCGCCGACGCATCCATTGGCGGGCAAAACGAGCATCACGCTCGACGACGTGCTTCAGTACCCCACTGCGGTGCTCGATCGCGGCACCACCGTGCGCCAGTTGATCGACTGGTGCTGCTCGGCGCGCGGCGTGCATCTGGAGCCGGTCCTGACGAGCAACAATTCGAGCGCGATGCATCATTTCGCCGCGCTCACGGGCGCGATCACGCTCGGCAGCGCGGTCGCGCTCGAAGGCGATCCCGGCCCGCCGACGCTCGTCGCCACGCCTATCGACGAGCCCTTGCTCAACGAGCGCCTGTTGCAGGTCACGGTGATGCGCGAGCGCCGCCTTCCGCCCGCGGTCGATCAGTTCCTGAAAACGCTGACGAACGCGTTGCGCGACAGTCTGGGCGCATCCGCGGCGCGTGCGAAGAGGAAAAAGCGTTGACCGGTCATTGCGTGGCGACCCACCAGGTCGTGCCGGCGGCATCGCGAAAACCGCCTCTGAAGTCGTCGTCGGTGCGTTTGCGCGTGGGCGCTTGCACGCTTTGCGCGCCGTTTTGCATCGCGCGGTCGTAGATGGCTTGAGCGTCACGCACATAGACGTGGATATGCGGCCCCGGCGCTTGCTGATCCGTCGCGCCGCCGCCGATCATCACGATGCTGTCGTCGATGCGCACTTCGGCGTGCATCAGCGAGCCATCGGGACGGTCGAAGCGGCGGACCAGTTCGGCTTCGAAGACGCTTTGCAGGAAGGTGATGATCGCGTCAGCGTTTTCGCAGATGAGATACGGGCTGATGGAGGGGTAGGTTGCGGGTTTCCAGTCGGTCATGAGATGCCTCGATTCATCGTGACGAGGCTGATCAGGTTAATGGAAACCCGCGTCGGCTTCAAACGCCTTCCACTTCATCCACATCGACCAGCTTCTTCGCCACCGCTTTCGGCATCTCCGCCGTCGCCTGCGGCGCGGGCTCATATCGATGCACGTCATGCGTGACGAAGCCCAGATCATGACTCGGCACCTCGAACCACTCCGGATGCGCGAACGAGCGGCGAATATCTTCCAGCCCGCTCGCCCAGTGCTCGTCCATCGTGTCGTTACTGAACTCGTAGTCCTTGTAATGACCTTCGAAGAACTTGTTCTTGTAGATGAGATGCACGACGTTCACCGCGCCGCCATCCGCGACTTTCTGCGCCTCGCGCAACAGCGGATGCGAGCGCCGCGTCTTCTCGGGAATATGCTCCAGCAATTCCTTGATGAGCCGCGCATGCTTCTGGTTATGCGAAACGAAATCGGTGATGGCGCGCGTCCGGCTCGAATACTGAATGTCCTTCGTGCGCTCGCTCACGTCGAGAAAATCGCCCGGCAACGTGCCGCGCGCGCTCCACAAATCCACCTGAAACACGAGCGTGTCCTTGTGCTGGCTTTCGCGGATGATCTCCGTCAACGGCGTATTCGATACGAGACCGCCGTCCCAGTAGAACTCGCCATCGATCTCGACAGCGGGAAACCCCGGCGGCAACGCGCCCGACGCCATGAAGTGCTCGGGCGCGAGACGCATCTTCGTATTGTCGAAGTAGACGAGGTTGCCCGTGCGCACATTGACGGCTCCGACCGACACACGCATGGCGCCGTCGTTGATACGGTCGAAATCGGCGAATTGCAGCAGCGTCGCGCGTAACGCGGACGTGTCGTAGTAGCTCACCTCGTTCGGGCGCTTGCTCTTCGTGCCCGGACCGAGTTCAGGCACATGCACGCGCGGCGAAAAGAAGCCCCTCTGCCCTTCGGTCAGCGCGCGCGCCGCCGCCCACATGCTCGAAAACTTGCGGCCGATGTTGGCGAAGCCGAACGCCGCGGGCACGAACGCGCCGACATGCCCGATCAGATCGGCGGGCTGGCAGATCGTGTTCCAGAATCCGCGCAGTGCGGCCACGCGGTGCTCGGGCGCATTGCCCGCGATGATCGCGGTATTCAGCGCGCCGATGGAAATGCCCGACGTCCAGGTCGGATCGACGCCGACTTCCGCGAGCCCTTCGAACACGCCGGCCTGATAGGAGCCGAGCGCGCCGCCGCCTTGCAGCACGAGGCAAACGTCATCGTAGTCCGGCAGCGCGACGTGGTTCGCCTGCATGAGTGTGTTGCGTTGACTGCGGCGCATGGATTCTCCTTATTGCATGAACCAGCCGTGGCTCACGACGACCGACTGCCCCGTCAGCGCATTCGATTCGAAGCCCGCGAGGAATGCGACCGTGTTCGCGACATCGGCGACGGTCGTGAATTCGCCATCGACCGTTTCCTTCAACATCACGTTCTTCACGACTTCTTCTTCCGAAATGCCGAGCGCCTTCGCCTGCTCGGGAATCTGCTTCTCGACGAGCGGCGTGCGCACGAAACCCGGGCACACCACATTGGCGCGCACGCCGCGCGGTCCGCCTTCCTTCGCGACGACGCGCGCGAGTCCCAGCAAGCCATGCTTCGCCGTGACATAGGCCGACTTCAGTTTCGATGCCTCATGCGAGTGCACCGATCCCATGTAGATGATCGAGCCGCCCTTGCCCGACGCGTACATGTGCTTGATCGCGGCCTTCGTCGTGAGGAACGCGCCGTCGAGATGGATCGCGAGCATCTTCTTCCAGTCGGCATACGCATACTCTTCGATCGGCGCGACGATCTGAATGCCCGCGTTCGACACCAGCACGTCGATGCCGCCTAACTTCGCCACCGCCTCTTCGATGCCGGCGTTCACCGCGTCTTCGCTCGTCACGTCCATCGATACGGCGATCGCCTTGCCGCCCGCCGCGACGATGCTGTCCGCAACCTTCTGCGCATTCGCGAGATTCAGATCGGCGATGACGACCGCCGCGCCATCGGCCGCGAGCTTGCGCGCCGTCTCTTCACCGATGCCGCTTGCTGCGCCCGTGACGAGCGCGACTTTTCCTTGCAGTGCCATGTGTTGTTCCCTTGTCGAAGTGATGCGAAGTTATTGATTGACGGCGAGCCTGAGTTCGTCCGGCGGCGCGAGATAGTCATACGCGACTTCGCCGATATCGAGCGTGAGGTTCGCGATGACGTGCCGCGCGCCGACCACCTTGCGCACCGGCAGATCCGCGACGGGCGCGAGCGCGTGCGCATGCAATTCCAGCGCGGCGGGGCCTTCCCACGCGCCGAGAACGCTCACGTCGCGCAGAAAGAAACGCACGAGTTCGCACACGCGCGCGGTGCCATCGACATGCGGCAGCACCTTCAGCAGATAGTTCGGCGTATCGGCGAGCTTCTTGCGCTCCGCTTCGAGATCGAGCGGACGATACTTGTAGCCCATCGTGCCCGTCGCGATACGCTGCGAGCCGTAGTCGAGCGTGCCGAGCAGCGTGTCCTTGCCGTCGACGGCCAAGCGCGGCGACGCCAGCTTCTTCGGAAAGCCCCAGATCTCGCGACCGCCCGCGATCGGGCCTTCGTCGTCGAGATACATCGCATGGGTATAGCTGCCCTTCCTGCCATCCGGATCGATGACCGAGATCACCTGGCCGCTTTCGGTGTAGTCGCCGAAGCCGGACGAATCCGGCATGCGAATGAATTCGTAATGCACGAGGCCGCTGTCGACTTCGAGCGGCTCGGGGACCACGGCGCGCAACGCGTCGAGATCGGTCTCGTAAGAGATGATGAAGTACTCGCGATTGAGAAAGCGGAACGGCGGACGCGGGTAAGCGGGATTGTGCACAGGCATGGCGAAGGCATTCCTGCGGATGTCGTCTTCTTTCACTGGATCGTCCCTGAGTTGAGAGCAGGCACGATAGTAGATGCAGTCGATGACATTTGTCGCGGACCACAGGCAGCAGATGCACATCTGTCGAAGCAGTGCAAATCGACAAAAATCCCGTTGCGTCAACGTCTTATGCGCGCGTATCAGTGAATTGCACTTTTTTGTGCAATATACTGTTGCCTCAGCAGCGCCCGGCGCGGAGGAACCGCGCGGCCGCGGCCTGAATCACAAACGCATGAGCGCGATCGAGCCGGTTTTCCCCTAGTTGCACCGGAATATCGAGTCTTTATATTTCTTTCGGTGCGAAGCGGCCGCCCACGCGTTGCTTTGCCCTTTTTAAGGCCATCTCCTCCAAGCGAGTCTCCGATGAAAAAGTCTTTGAAGAAATCCCTCGTGCTTCTGGTGCTGGCGGCTTTCGCGGCCCCGACGCTGTCGTTCGCGGCGGCGGACTACCCGAACAACAAGCCGCGCCCCGCGTATCACAAGAAAGGCCAGAAGCATCACAAGAAGTCGACTACGACGCCGCCCGCCTCGCAAACGCAATAACGCGGCAATCACGCGACACTGCTCATAAAAATGCACGGGCATCCGGTTACGGACGCCCGTGCATTTCTTTTGGCGCCGCCCGGCGCGAAATCAGGCCGCTTCGAGACGCGCCCGCATGGCGTCGAGACGCGCGGCGTCGATATGGCCGCGCGCCGCCATGACTTCGAGCGCTGCCAGCGCGGATGCCGCGCCACAAAGCGACGCGGCTTTCGCGTCCGCATCGAGTTCGAAGGCGGCCGAACGTTTGGCGCTACGCATTCGCCAGATTTTCCCGCACGCGAAAAACGCCACCACGAACCCGAATCCAGGGACGCTCACGCGCCAGAAGTCTTCATCCGATGAAGTCGCGAAAACGACGCAGGGTATCGACAGAAGCGCCATCACCGACAGCACCGTCCATGCGAAATCGAGCAGCATCGTTCTGCGTTGCGTCGCGTGCCCGACTTCATGCGCGACGACGATTCGAAGCAACGGCTCCGGCAGCGCCAGCGTGGCGCGATCGACTTCGATGCGATTGAACAAGGCCTCGTAGCAAGGCCCGGCGCAGCCGGTCACGAAGCGCACATGCGGCGGCGTGACGTGCAGCGCAGCGGCATCGGCGGCGACGAGCGAAAGGATATGTTGTTCCTCCACGCGAAGCCGCTTCATGATCATTGTCCCGGATGATCGGTCCATTCGCTGCGCGTCTGCCACGCATCGATCTCGGCGGTCAGCTTCGCCAGTTTGGCGCGCACGAGTTCCAGCCCGGGGCCGCCGAGCACGAGATGTCCCGGCGGCTCGGGCGACGTGACCGCTTCGATTATGACCTGCGCGGCGCGCGCCGGATCGCCCGGCTGCCTGCCGCTGCGTTCCGCGATGGCCGCGCGCCGGGTGCCCGACGTCTGCGCGTAATCGTCGATCGGCTTGCGCGTTTGCTTGAGGGACCGGCCCGCCCAGTCCGTGCGGAACGGGCCCGGCTCGACCGCCGTGACCTTGATGCCGAGCCCTTCGGTTTCGCGCGCGAGCGCTTCGCCGAGGCCCTCCAGCGCGAACTTCGTCGCCGCGTAGTAGCCGCTGCCCGGATTGCCGACGAGACCGCCCACCGACGTGATGTTGACGACATGCCCCGCACGGCGTTCGCGCATGCGGGGCAGCACAGCCCGGATCATCGCGGCTGCGCCGAAGAAGTTCGCTTCGAACATCGCGCGCACTTCATCGTCTTCGCCCTCTTCGACGGCCGAGAGATAGCCGAAACCCGCGTTGTTTACGAGCACGTCGATACGACCGAACGCGGCGTGGGCATCGTCGATGGCGGACTTGATCTCATCGGCGTGCGTGACATCCAGACGCACCGCGATTGCGCGGCCTTCGGCGCGTTCGACGATATCGGTGACGCTCGCGGGATCTCGCGCGGCGACGACAGCGCGCCAGCCCTTGTCGATCACGGCGCAGGCGAGTTCGCGGCCGAAGCCGGTCGAGCAGCCGGTGATGAACCAGACGGGCGTGTCGTTGTTGCCGTTGGATGCGGACATGTGGTTCTCCATGGAAAACGCGCGCACCCGATCATTTTGACCGGAATGCGCACGCGTGTGTCGGAGGGTTCGAAAGACGAATTCGTGAAGCTAATTCGTGAAGCTATCGCAACGCGGGCATACGGATCGCGCGATGATTCCGCGGCTCGAACAAAACCGCTTGTTCGATGCGCGTCGCGATTTTCTTCCACCCGGCGAGCTCGTCTTCGAGCACCGCGAGCGTCAGAAGAATGCGCTCGCGATCGTGTTTCCCGCGGGCCTCTTGCGCGCTTTCGCGCAACGGCACGAGCGCCGCCTCACGCTCCGCGATCTGCTTCGCGATTCTGTCCCTCAGGCATTTCAGTGATTGGTCCATTTCCGTATGACAGGATGATGTCACCGATCCCTGAGCAAACCGCGCGCCTGACCGCGAACGCCGCACAATGCCGCCTTCGTGCAAACCGATGTCGCTGCCGTGCTACACGCCTGCCCCGCTCCGTCCTTATAGTGATCCGTCGATCCGGCGCGCATTCATTCGAGGCGAAAGCGTGAGCACTGAAGAACTGGGCAGCATGAGTCCGCCGGATGAATGCGATAAACGCATCGGCGCCGGGCTTCCTTTTGGCCGCATCGTTTCGTCCATTGCCAGTCTTTTGCTCGGCTTCGCCCTGCTCGTCATGGGCAACGGCCTGCTGGGCACGCTCGTCGCGTTGCGCATGGTGCATGCGAATTTCCCGTCGGCGACGATCGGCTTCGTGCAGGCCGCCTATTACACCGGCTTCATGCTTGGCGCATGGCGCGGCTCGGCGATCATCGCGCGCGTCGGGCATCATCGCGCGTTCGCGGTTTTCGCGGCGCTCGCTGCGGCGAGCGCGCTCGGCTATGCGGTCACGTCCCAAGCGGCCGTCTGGATGGCGCTGCGCTTCTTGACGGGCTTCTCGCTCGTCGGCATCTTCGCCGTGATGGAAAGCTGGCTCAACGGCGTTGCGCCCAATGCCTTTCGCGGACGCGTGTTCTCCGTCTATTCCATCACCACGTATCTGTGTGTCGGCGCGGGGCAGTTTCTGATCGGCGTGGCGAATTCGAACGGCTTCGAACTGTTCAGTCTCGTGGCCGCGCTGTTCGCGTTGTCGCTCGTGCCGGCGAGTCTCGCGCGCGTGTCCGTCGCGGATATCGATGAACGTCCCGAGCCGGCCGGTCCGCTCGAAGCGCCGCCGAAAACAAAGCTCAAGGCATTGCCGACGCTCTGGCGCGATGCCCCTCTCGCGTTATGGGGATGCTTCGCATCGGGCCTGCTCAACAGCACGTTCTATGCGCTCTATCCGGTCTACATGCGGGGCGCGGGATATGCCGTCGAAGAAGTATCGAGCTTCATGGGCCTCGCGCTGATTGCGGCGCTGCTGCCGCAGTGGCCGCTTGCGCATCTGTCGGACAGGTTCGACCGCAAGCGCGTGATCTGCGCGATTGCTTCGGCGCTGACGCTCGCGAGCGCGACGCTCTTCGTCTTTCATGGCGCGGCCTTCGTTCAGCCCGTCGCGTATCTCTACGTGAGTCTCATCTTCACGATCTATGGCGTATCGGTCGCGCATGCGAACGACTGGATCGCGCCGCGTCAGCGCGTAGCCGTCAGCGCCGGACTGCTGCTGACCTTCGCGCTGGGCGGAAGCATCGGCCCGATTGCGGCTTCGTTCGTGATGGGTCGCGTCGGCCCTGCGGGCATCTATCTGTTTGCGCTGTTCGTCACCGCTTCGCTTGCGGCACTCGCATGGCGCAGTATCGGTGCTCGCCGCAATGCAGCATCGCAATGACCAGACCGTACAGCCGACGTACTTCCGTATGCAACTGATTTAAAACGAAAAAACTAGGTCACGCGCACGTCATGGCGTTTTCGTGACAAACAATGTCGGGTCGATGGTAGCCCTATGTCCCCACTCCGCTCTATCGTTTAGGCCATAGCAGGACTCAAACATAGACACGGCTCTTCAACGAAGGAGCTCAGGAGACATAGTGGAAACCCTTGCCTTCATCTGGGACAACCTGGCGAGCATCGCCAGGATGACCGGCGAGCACATCGAGATCGTCGGCGTGGGCGTCGGGCTCGCGATCCTGACTGGCGTGCCGCTCGGCATCGCGATCACGATCAACGAACGCCTCGCGAAGATCGTGCTGTATGTCGCGGCGATCATCATGACGATTCCCTCGGTCGCGCTGTTCGGCCTGATGATTCCCGTCCTCTCCGTGATCGGCCAGGGCATCGGCTTTCTGCCGACGGTCATCGCGCTCTTTCTCTATTCGCAGTTGCCGATCGTACGCAACACCTATACCGCGATCACCAACATCGATCCGGCCTTGCGCGAAGCAGCACGCGGCATGGGCATGACCACCGGCGAGCGTCTGCGCAAGGTCGAGATTCCCATTGCGCTGCCGATCATCATGGCCGGCGTGCGCATGGCGGTCGTGATCAACGTAGGCATCGCGGCGATCGCGGCGTATATCGGCGCGGGCGGTCTCGGCAAGCTCATCAGCCGCGGCATTTCGCAGTCGGACCCGCGCCAGTTGATCGCGGGCGCGATCCTCGTGAGCGTGCTCGCCATCGCCGCCGATATCGGTCTCTCGTGGGTGCAGCGCTGGCTCACGCCGAAGGGACTTCGCGCTCCTTCGCGCGCAGCCAGCCTCGCGCTGCGCCTCACCGCCATGACGGGCTTTCGCAAACAAACCGGACACGCGCAATAAATCATGATCAAGCTCTCCAACCTTACCAAGCGATATGACGGCGCGGCGAGCCCGGTCGTCGACGGCATCAACATGGAAGTGGGCGCGGGCGAGATCTGCGTGCTGCTCGGGCCGTCGGGATGCGGCAAGACCACAACGCTCAAGATGATCAACCGTCTCGTGCGTCCCACCTCGGGCAAGATCTATCTCGAAGGGCGCGATACGGACGAGTTCGAAGTCGTCGAATTGCGCCGCCGCATCGGTTATGTGATTCAGCAGATCGGGCTCTTTCCGAACATGACGGTCGAGGAAAACATCAGCGTCGTGCCGACGCTGCTCGGCTGGGACAAGGCGAAGACGCGCCGCCGCGCGGCGGAACTGCTCGAGATCGTCGCGCTCGATCCCGCAACCTATCTCACGCGCTATCCGAAGGACTTGTCGGGCGGCCAGGCGCAACGTGTCGGCGTGGCGCGCGCGCTCGCCACCGATCCGCCCGTCATGCTGATGGACGAGCCGTTCGGCGCGATCGATCCGATCAATCGCGAGCTGATTCAGGACGAATTCCTGCGCATTCAGAAGCAGGTGAAGAAGACGATCATGTTCGTGAGCCACGACATCGACGAAGCCGTGAAGATGGCCGACAAGATCGCTATCTTCCGCAACGGTCATCTCGAACAATTCGATTCGCCGGACAACATTCTCGCGCGTCCCGCCACGCCGTTCATCGCGGGCTTCGTCGGCACGGATCGCGCGTTGAAGCGTCTGCGTCTGTTGCGCGCCCGCGATGCGCTTTCCGCATGCGATTGCATCGTACGCGTCGGCGAAGACAGTGCGCGCGCCAGAGCGATGATGGAGAAGCACGGCGTCGACCGCATCGTGCTCGTCGATGCCGCCGACAAGCCGCACGGCTGTCTCACGATCGATCGCTTGCTGAATGTCGAAGGCCCGGTCACCGCGGCGCACGCGCTTCCCGTTCAGGCCACCGCGAGCCAGAAGGACGATCTGCGCACCGTCGTATCGACGATGTTCGCGAACGGCGCTTCGTGGCTGCCCACCGTCGATGACGACGGCCGCTTCGTCGGCTATGTGAGCCAGGAGCGCATCGTCGACATGTTGAAGCTGCCTGCCGGAGAACACGCATGAAACGCGTATTGTCAGCCGCGCTCCTTGCTGCGCTGAGCACGCAGGCGCACGCCGATAGCTGGTGGGCGAGCATCGATCAGTACCGCAGCGACATCGTGTATCAAGGGCTGCACATGATGATGATGGTCGCCGTGGCGGGCGTGCTCGCGATCATCGTCGCGATTCCGGCCGGCGTCTATCTGAGCCGTCCGTCGCAAAAACGCGGCGCGGCCGTCGTGATGCAGTCGCTCAACGCGGGACAGGCCGTGCCGAAGCTCGCCCTGCTCGCACTCGCCATGAGCGTGATGGGCATCGGTGCGGTGCCCGCGATCTTCGGCTTGTGGGTCGCTACGCTGCTGCCCATTGCGCTGAACACATACGAAGGCCTGCGCGCGGTGCCGCCCACGCTGATCGAAGCCGCGACCGGCATGGGCATGACGCCGTGGCAGATTCTCTGGCGCGTCGAGCTTCCCAACGCGCTATACGTGATCTTCGCGGGCATTCGCACGGCATTGGCGATCACGGTCGGCACGGCCCCGCTCGCGTTTCTGATCGGCGGCGGCGGCCTCGGCGAACTGATCTTCACCGGCATCGATCTGAACGACTTCGGCATGCTGCTCGCGGGCGCCGTCCCGACCGCGCTGCTCGCCATTTTCACCGACGCGTTCATCGGCCAGATGCAACGACTGATGGTATCGCGCGGCGTGAATCCGCAAACCTGACTCCTTGATCCGCATTTCGCAACAGTGAGAGAGACCATGAAAAAGTTATTCTCCGTATCGTTCGGCATCCTTATTTCGATGTTTGCAAGCTTCACCGCGAGCGCCGCATCGGTGGTGGTCGGCGGCAAGAACTTCACCGAGCAGCAGTTGATGGCCGAGATGACCTCGCGCTATCTCGAAGCGAAGGGCTTCACCGTGACGAAGAAGGACGGCATGGGCAGCGCCGTGCTGCGTCAGGCGCAGGAAAACGGTCAGGTCGATGTGTACTGGGAATACACGGGCACGTCGCTCATCACCTACAACAAGGTCAACGACCGCCTCTCGCCCGACGACACCTACAAGAAGGTCAAAGAACTGGATGCGGCGAAGGGTCTCGTGTGGCTGAACCCGTCGAAGGCGAACAACACGTATGCGTTCGCGATGAATCAGGACGAAGCGAAGAAGCTCGGCATCGTCACGATGAGCGATCTCGCGAAGGCGATCAAGGGCGGCAAGGAACTCACGTTCGCCTGCAACTCGGAGTTCTACGCGCGCCCTGACGGTCTGCGTCCGCTGCAAAAGCAATACGGTTTCGAGTTCAGCCAGGGCGATGTCAAGCGCATGGATACGGGCCTCACGTATCAGGCGCTGAAGGATCATCAGGTGGATGTCGCGCTCGTCTTCGCCACCGATGGCCGCGTGCCCGCATTCAACTTCGTCTTGCTGAAGGACGACAAGGGCTACTTCCCGTCGTATGCGCTGACGCCGGTCGTCCGCAAGGCGACGCTCGATGCGAACCCCACACTCGGGCCGCTGCTCAACGCGCTGTCGGCGAAGCTGGATGCGCCCACGATGGCCCGCCTCAACGCGAGCGTTGACGTACAGAAGAAGTCCTTCTCCGATGTCGCGAATCAGTTCCTCAAAGAGTCCGGGCTGATCTGAACGCCAGCCGCGCAAATGCAAAGGATCGACCTCATGACCACGATCAAAGTGGCCGCTGCGCAAACCGATACGGCATACGGCGACGTGCACGCGAACCTCGCTCGTCATCTCGATCATATCGGCGATGCGAAGAAGCGCGGCGTGCGTCTGCTCGTCTTCCCCGAGCTTTCGCTGCACGGCCATAGCGGCGGCAAGGATGCGCTGCGTCTCGCGATGACGCGCGACGATCCCGCGATCCGCCAACTCGCCGAAGCGAGCGCGGGCATGCATGTGGTCTTCGGCTTCATCGAGGAGGCGCCCGGCGGGCAGTTCTACAACAGCCAGGCGACGGTCGCGAACGGCAAGCTGATTCACGTGCATCGCAAGACGATGCTGGCGACGTACGGCAAGCTGCGCGACGGCCTTTACTTCGCCGCCGGCCCGAAGCCGGAAAGCTATTCGATCGATGACGCATGGCGCGTCGCGACGCCCATCTGCAACGATCTATGGAATCCGGCGGTGGTGCACGGACTCATGTGCGACGGCGTCACGCTGCTGGCGGCACCGATCAGCTCCGCGCGCGAGGCCGTGGGCGAAGGCTTCGACAATCCATCGGGATGGGACCTCAATCTGCGCTTCTACGCGCTCACGTACGGCGTGCCGATCGTCATGGCGAATCGCGTCGGCACGGAGGGCATGATGACCTTCTGGGGCGGCTCGCGCATCCTCGATCCTTTCGGCAAAACCATCGCGCAGGCAGAAGGCGAAGCGGAGTGCCTCGTCGTCGGCGAGATCGATTACGAAGCGATCCGCCGCGCCCGCTTTCTTCTGCCGACCGTGCGCGACGCACGCGTCTATGCGCAGCGAATCTGAACGAACCTACACCACGATCATGCGCGATTTTCTTTTAGACGATGCGGACCGGGCCTTTCGCGCCGAAGTCCGCGACTTCCTGCAACGCGAGCTTGCGCCGCGCACAGCAGATATCGAAGACCGTCAGAGCTGGGATGCGGTCAGGCATGTAGTCCGCGCACTCGGTGCGGCGGGCTATCTGAAGCTGATGTTCCCCGACCTGTACAAAGGCAAGCTCGAACACCCCGGCCTCACGCACGCGACGATTCTTTCCGAAGAAGCGTCGTACATCAACTATGCGTTCGAGACGACCATCGCGACCGCCCTGTCATGTGCGTATCCGCTGCATCGTCATGCGAGCGAGCGTCTGCGCGATACCTATCTCACGCCGATACTCGAAGGCACGGCCATCGGCGCAATCTGTGTGACCGAACCGAATGTCGGCAGCGATTCGGCGGGCATGGAGACGCGCATCGAGTTCGATGAAACGCGCAACGAGTGGGTCATCAATGGTTTCAAGCGCTATATCTCGAATGCATCCGTCGCGGATGTCTACATCGTCTATGGACTGACCGGCGACGGCATGACCGCGGTTGCGGTGCCGAAGAACGCGAAGGGCATCAGTTTTCCTCGCAACTATACGTTCATGGGGCGGCGCGGCTGCATCGTCGGTGAGGTGAGGTTCGAGAATTGCCGCGTGCCTGCCGATCATCTGCTCGGCGACAAAGGCGGCGGCTTTCGCATCATGCGCGGCATGTTCAACTTCGAACGCGCGATTCTCGGCGGCTCGGGGCTCGGCGTCGCACGCAGCGCATTCGATATCGCGACGGCGCACGCGCAGACGCGCAAATCGTTCGGTCAGGCGCTCGGCTGCAAGCAACTCATCTGGGACAAGATCGCGCAGATGAGCTGGCGCATCGACGCATCGGAACTCATCACCTATCGCGCGACCAAGATGTACGACGCGGGCGCCGACGGCAAGGCGCTGATGAAGGAAGCCGCGATGGCCAAGCTCGTCGCGACCGAAACCGCGAACTATTGCGCCGACGAGACCGTGCAGATTCTCGGCGGCGACGGCCTCACGAAGGAATACGGCCGCGCCGAGCAGCTCTATCGCGATGCGCGGGCGCTCACCATCGTCGGCGGCACGTCAGAAGTCGCCAAGTATCTGATCGCGGGTCGCGATCTTCCCGACATCCGGATCACTCTCTAGAGAGCAACACGCATCATGCTCACGATCACGTCGCTTTTCGAAAACACGGTCGCTAAATATCCGGACCGTCCCGCGCTGACCTGCGGCGCCGTTTCACTCACGTATGCGCAATGGAATGCGCGTGTGCGCCGTCTCGCGCAGGCGCTCTTCGATCTTGGCGTGCGCCAGATGGACCGCGTCGCGATTCTGCAAAAGACCTCCGACGCGACGCCCACTGCGTACATGGCGTGCCAGTTGCTCGGCGCGATCGCGGTACCGATGAACTTCCGTCTCTCCGCCAACGAGGCCGCGTTCATTCTGCGCGACGCGGGCGCGCGGGCTTTGATCTATGACGACTCGATGTTGCCGGTGGTCGCGAAGATCGAGCAGTCGCTGCCTGATCTGCGCACGTACGTTTGCGTGAACAATGGCTCCGACATGCCCGCGCATCATCACGCGTTCGAAGCGTTGATCGCGCGCGTGGAGCAATTCGATGCGCCGCTGCCGCGCCTTGAGCCCGACGATATCTCCGCGCTCGTCTATACGTCCGGCACCACGGGGCGTCCGAAGGGCGCGATCCACACGCACGGCAACGACGTTTCCATCGCGACGAACTGCGTGATGGAGTACAGCCTCACGAGCACGGATGCGGCCTTGCATATCGCGCCGCTCTATCACGTCGGCGGCATGCAGGCGTATTTCGTGCCGCATCTGATGGTCGGCGCGCATAACGTGATCCTGCCGCGTTACGAGCCGCTCGCGACGCTGCAAGCTATCGCGCATTACGGCATCACGACGCTATTCGCCGTGCCGACGCAGATACAGGACATGCTGTTCCATCCGGACTTCGCATCGATCGATACGCATAGCCTGCGCATGATCACGACCGGCGGCGCGGCGATTCCCGCGAAAACGATGCAGCGCGTGATCGACGAGTTCTGCCCGAGCATCTTCAACGGCTATGGCATGACCGAAGCAAGCCTCACGCTGCTGCTGCATCCGCGCGATGCGCTCACGTATCTCGGCTCGTGCGGCAAGCCCACGCTCATCAGCACCTGTCGCGTGATCCGCAATGATCCGGAGCGCGTCGTCACGCCGAGCGAAACCGTCGAGGCGGGCGAAGTCGGCCAGTTGATCGTCAAGGGACCGCAGCTCGCGTCGGGCTACTGGAACAACCCGGTCGAGACCGACAAGAAATTCAAGTCGGGCTGGCTCTATACGGGCGATCTTTTCAGCATCGACGAAGCAGGTTACTTTCACTTTCAGGGCCGCGCCGACGACATGATCGTGTCGGGTGGCGAGAACATTTATCCGCGCGAGATCGAGGAAGTGCTGTATCACTGTCCCGGCGTGCAGGAAGCCGCGGTGATCGGCGTGCCCGACGAAAAGTGGGGGCAAGCGGTGACCGCCTTTATCGTGCGCAGCGTATCGACGCTGACCGAAGACGATGTCGTCGCCTTCTGCAAAACCGGCGACGATCTCGCGCCCTACAAGCGGCCGAAGAAGGTGTTCTTCGTCGATAAGCTGCCGCTGAATCCGAGCGGCAAGGTGCTGCGTCACGAACTCGCCGGACCCGTTTATCAAAGCATGCTTTCAGGAGCCTCGCAATGAGCGAACCCGTACTGTACGAACAGGACGGCCACGTCGTCACGATGACGCTGAACCGCCCCGAAACGCGCAACGCCATTACCGAAAAAGAAGTCGTCGATGCGATCATCGCGTGTCTGGAGCGCGCGCAGGGCGACATGTCCGTGCGCGTGATCGTGCTGACGGGTTCGGGTCCGGCGTTCTCGTCGGGCGGCAACATCAAGCATATGCGCGATGAAGTCGGCACGTTTTCGGGAACGTCGGCGCATATTCGCGAGAACTATCGGCGCGGCATTCAGCGCATTCCGCGTGCGTTTCATGAACTCGACGTGCCGTGCATCGCCGCCGTGAACGGTCCCGCGCACGGCGCGGGCTGCGATCTCGCGCTGATGTGCGATATCCGCATCGCGGGCGAAAGCGCGTTGTTCGCCGAGAGCTTCGCGAAGGTTGGCATCATTCCCGGCGATGGCGGCGCGTGGCTGCTGCCGCGTGCAGTCGGCCTGTCGCGCGCCAACGAAATGATCTTCACCGGCAAGGCGATCGACGCGAAATGCGCCGAGGCATGGGGACTCGTGTCGCGCGTCGTGCCCGATGCGGAACTGATGGAAACGGCGCTCACGCTCGCACGCGAGATCGCGAGCAACGCGCCCGATATCCTGCGCATGTCGAAGCGCCTCGTGCGCGAAGGTCAACGCATGGACCTGCCGAGCCTGCTGGAAATGTCGGCGGCGTTTCAGGGCATCGCGCATCGCACGGCGGATCATCGCGAGGCGATCGCCGCCACGTTCGAGCGCCGCGCGCCCTCCTATACCGGAGACTGATGGATGGGCACATCCGCCATCGCGTTCATTCATGAACTGACGTTCGATGTCTTGCCTGGGCGCGTCATCGAACAGGCAAAACTATGCGTGCTCGATTTGCTCGGCGTCGCGCTTGCCGGAAGAAAAACCGAGTCGTCGCGTATCGCGAGCGATCACGCCTTCGAGTTCTTCGCGCCTGGCGCGCTGCGCTCGCGCATGTTGTTCGATGGCCGCGCCGCCAGCCCGATCGGCGCGGGCCTCGCAGGCGCGATGACCATCGATAGCTGCGACGGCCACGACGGCCACGCGCAGACGAAAGGGCATGTCGGCGTGACCGTGCTGCCCGCGCTGCTCGCGCTCGCGGACATGCGGCCCGGCATGAGCGGCCGCGAGTTTCTCGCATGCGTCGTGCTCGGCTATGAGCTCGGCACGCGCGCGGGCATTGCGCTGCACGCGAGCGCCTGCGATTATCATACGTCGGGTGCACGGAATGCCCTGGCTGCGGCGGCGCTCGCCGCGCGCGTGCTGCCGCTCGACATGCGGCAAACGCGCGAGGCGCTCGGCATCGCGGAGTATCACGGGCCGCGCAGTCAGATGATGCGCTGCATCGATCACCCGACGATGGTGAAGGACGGTTCCGGCTGGGGCTGCATGGCGGGTCTCTCCGCCGCGTTTCTCGCGCAACGCGGCTTTACCGGCGCGCCGGCGATCACCATTGAGCAGGACGAAACCCGCGGTATCTGGAGCGATCTGGGCGAACGCTGGCGCATCATGGAGCAATATTTCAAACCGCAACCCGTCTGCCGATGGGCGCATCCCGCTATCGATGCAGCGCTCGCGCTCAAGTCGGAACACGGCTTCACGAGCGAGCAGATTCGCGCGGTGAACGTGCGCACGTTCCATCATGCGACGCGCCTCGCGCACGCCGCGCCGGCATCGACTGAAGAGGCGCAGTACAGTCTGCTCTTTCCCGTCGCGGTCGCGCTGAAACATGGCGCAGTGCGCTTCGACGCGCTTCACGGCGATGCCCTTCGCGATCAGCAAGTCCTTCGTCTGAGCCATCTCATTCGCGTCGAGGAAGGCGCGGAGTACACGTCGCGTTTTCCGGGCGAGCGCTTCGCCGAAGTGAGCATCGAACTATTCGATGGCAGGCGTTTCGATTCCGGTGCGACGCAAGCGCTGGGCGATCCCGACTTGCCGCTCGACGCCAACGCGATCCGCGCCAAGTTCCGCGCGTTCGCCGAGCCCGCGTGCGGCGCGAACATCGCGCGCGAACTGAAACGCACCGTTGACTCGCTGGACTCAGACGATGTGACGCCCCTGCTCGATCTCGTGCTCGGATCGATTCGCGTCTAGCGCATGAACGCGAACGACATCCCGCCGACCACACGCTCGATCAGGGCCGTGCGCGCGCCTGCGTCCATCGCCGATGGAGAGACGAAAACCCAGCGCATGGGCTTCTTTCTCGTTCCGCACTTCTCGATGATGGCGCTCAGCTCCGTCACCGAGCCATTGCGCGCGGCCAATCGCGTGAGCGGCAAGGCGCTCTATAGCTGGCACCTGATCAGCGCGGACGGCGAGCCGGTCTCATCGAGCTCGGGCTTCGCGCTGTTGCCCGACTTCGCGATCACGTCGTCGCCGGAATTGAGTCATGTGTTCGTCGTCGCGAGTATCGGCGTGTCGAACTATCGCAACGCACAGGTCTTCGATTTCTTGCGGCGCTATGCGGCAAAGGGATCGACGCTCGGCGGCATCAGTCTCGGCACGATGATCCTCGCGCGCGCGGGATTGCTCGACAAGCGCCGTTGCACGATTCACTGGGAAGCACTGAAGGAACTCGCCGACGAATTTCCCACGCTCGACGTGAGCCGCGATCTCTATTGCATCGAAGGCGATCGCATGACATGCAGCGGCGGGACCGCCGCCATCGACATGATGCTCGATCTGATCGCGCGTCAGCATGGGCATCAACTCGCCGCGGAAGTCGCCGATCAGTTCATCCACACGCGCATGCGCACCGCGCAGGAAAGCCAGAAGATGGCGATTCAATGGCGCTACGGCGTGGAAGATCGCCGCATCGTGCATGCGGTCACGCTGATGGAGCAGAACATCGAGCGTCCCATTCCGATGAAGACGATCGCATCGCTCGCGGGCATTTCGCCGCGCACGTTCGAGCGCATGTGGATCAAGCATTTCAACGTACGGCCGTCGCAGTTTTATCTGGAGCTTCGGCTCAAGGCCGCGCAAAAGCTGATTCGCGAATCGTCGCTTTCTCTGCTCGATGTTGCGATGCAGTGCGGCTTCGCGAGCGCGTCGCATCTCGGGCGCTGCTACAAGCAATGCTTTGCAAAGACGCCAGGACAGGAACGCGCCGCCAGCTAGACGCGATGAAAGTTATCGCGACGTTATCCGGCATCGCCTGCGCTGATCGCCGATTGCATGCTCTTCAATAGCTTCGCGAGATAGCGAAGCAAGCCGACCGTATCGCCGAATTCGATAAAACCCGGCTTGACGCCATCGCTGAAGAGCAGCGTGCCGTCCAGCGCGTGATCGACGATCAGGCCGGCGTACGCGGCGTGCGGCCTGTATTCGTCGGCGGCGAGGCTGAACGTGTTGCCGGTCGCGACGGCATCGCGCAGACGCATGAGGAATTGCACTTCCGGCGCGCGCGATGCGGAAAGTCGGTGAATATCGAAGTATTCGGCGACCGCGAGAATCGCATTCGTGCACGGCACGGTCAGCGCGAAAGCGATGCGCTTCTCGGCAGTGTCGAACGACGGCCACGACGGCGCGTTCTCCGGCGGCGAGCTTTTCATCGGCGTGCCGTCTTCGCTATGCGTATGCGCTTCAGGGTGCGAATGCTTGCGCGCGAGTAACGGCTGCGCTTTCGCGAAATCGGGCGGCGGCGCGCCGCGCTCGATCCAGTCGGACAGCAGGCTCGCATAGGCATGGAGCGTCGTCAGTTGCGCTTCGATGAAAGCGACGCCGATTCTGCAAGCGTCTGGATGGCGGTTTTCCGGCATGGCATCTCCTTTGCGTTTTTTCTTTATATGCAATGACTGCGCCCGATCAAAGTACGGGCCGGGGATCGACAGTTAGTTGCGCGGCGTGTGACCGTAATGTGGGAGAAATGCTACAAATAACGTAACGGAAATTTACCAATCCCTGACGACACGCTATATTCCCATCGCTATAACGTGAAGCGGCGCTCCGTCGGCTTCATCGCGGTGGGACCTCTTGTCACTTCTCTCGCAAGAAGTGGCTTCAATGACATCACGCACGACTCGACCTTCGCGCGATTACTCGCGAAGCCGGGATGGCCGCGTTCGCGCCTTTAAAAGCGCTGCGCCGTCCCTCGATCGGGCCGCGTCGAGCGGCATCCGCGTCATGCGGACAACACCTGGGAAAAGAAAAATGAAGAAGCACATCGTAGCGGCTGCGGCACTCGGCATGTTCGGCATCGCGGCGCACGCGCAAAGCAGCGTCACGCTGTACGGGATCATCGACGCCGGCATCACGTACGCGAACAAGGTCGCGGTGCCCGGCGGCCACGACAGCCTCGTGAAGTACGGCGACGGCGTCGCGCAAGGCAGCCGCTGGGGCCTGCGCGGCACGGAAGATCTGGGCGGCGGTCTCAAGGCGATCTTCGTGCTCGAGAGCGGCTTCAACAGCGGCGACGGCACGCTCGGCCAGGGCGGCGCGCTGTTCGGCCGTCAGGCGTATGTCGGTCTCGCGAAGAACGAATACGGCTCGCTGACCTTCGGTCGTCAATACTCGTTCTCCACCGATTATCTCGGCGGCAGCTACACGATGGGCAGCCAGACGCCCGCCGGCAACTACGCGTATCACATCAACGATCTGGACCAGTTGACGTCGAGCCGCATCAACAACGCGGTCAAGTTCAGCAGCGCCAATTTCGACGGCCTGACGTTCGGCGCGATGTACGGCTTCTCGAACTCGACGAACTTCGCGGGCTCGCCCACGACCGGAACCGGCGCGACCGCGGTGCAAGGCTCGTCGAGCGCGTATAGCTTCGGTTTGAACTACGCGCAAGGGCCGCTCGGCATCGGCGCGGCGTACACCAAGCTGCGCTATCCGAACGCCGCGACGCCGGCCTTCAGCGTGAGCATCGCCAACGTGAACACGCTCGGTCTGCACGACCTCGAAACCTACGGCGTGGGCGCGCGTTACTCGATCGCCGCCGCCGTGATCTGGGCAAACTGGACGCACACGATGTTCCATCAGATCACGACCGGATCGTCGACGCTGAACAACTATGAAATCGGCGGCAAGTACACGTTCACGCCGGCATTGAGCGCGGGCGTCGGCTACACGTTCTCGGACCTGAGCGGCAACTTCGACGGCAAGTGGCATCAGATCAACGGCGTGGTGGACTACGCGCTGTCGAAGCGTACCGATGTCTATGTGATCGGCGCGTATCAGAAGGCGTCGGGCAGCAACCGCGGCGTGCCGGTGCAGGCGGAGATCGGCTCGTCGTCGTCGTTCATCGGCAATGCGGGCGCGAACACGCAGCTCGTGACGCGCGTCGGTCTTCGTCACAAGTTCTGATCGAAGGCTAGTTCGATGAAAGCGCGATGCCGCAGCGGCAGCGCGCTTTTTTTTCATCCATTCGATAGGCACCGTAGGCGCGCCGGCATTGCCTGACATGCGCCAGTCAGAAGGAGTGCCTCACGCCGACGATCGCGCCCAGTTGTCCCATGCCCGCGCCGGGTGTCGTGCCGCCGCCGCCCGCGCTCACCGAATAGCGCGCCTTCGCGCTGTTCCACAAGTAAGCGACGTTGCCGTATACGGCCGTTCGCTTCGACAGGAAATAGGTGGCGCGCAGGCTTGCCATCGTCGCGCGCGTGTCGTGTTGCTGGACGATCACGCGGTAGCCTTCGCCATCGAGCGCGAGCGCCGGCGTCACGAAGTATTGCGCGCCGAGATAGAAGAGATTGGAACGCACGCTGCCACCGGGCCCGTCCGATTCCACGCGACGCCCGACCCAGCCGCCGCCGAGCTTCACGCCCATCACGTTCACGTAACCGTTCGCCTGCAGGCGCGCGTCCTTGTCGCCGCTCGATACGATCGGAAAGGGCGCCACGCCATCGAAGAAATTCGCCGCGGCATTCGTGCCGCCATGCTGCTCGTCGTAAGCGGTGGCGACGCCGAAGTACGTGCTGTCGTACTTCAACATCGCGCTCCATTCGCGGCATTGGCTCGCATCGCCCGGCACGGGTCCGAAGCATGTGCCCTGCCCCGGCGAGTTGCCCGTGCCCGCGCTGTCGCGACCGAACGAGTACGACGCGCCCACCGTGACGCCGTGGAACTTGCCCTTATAGGCGACGGTGCTGTCGCTACGTCCGTTCGGGATGAACGCATCCAGTGCGCCGATGCCGTAGATGTCCGGCCCGAGGATATCGGCGTCGAGCATGGCCCAGTAGGTCATCGTGTATTGCCGCCCGAACGACAGCGTGCCCCACGGCCCTTCCAGCCCGACGAACGCCTGCCTGCCGAAGAGCCGCCCGCCCTGCCCTGAATCGCCCGCGCGTACGTTGAAGCCGCTTTCGAGCACGAATACGGCCTTGAGCTCCGCGCCGAGATCTTCCACGCCGCGCATGCCCCAGCGCGATGGCACTTCGCCAGTGATGCCCGGCATGCGCACGACATGATCGCCCGCGGCGTTTGCGTGCGACACGTACTCGACGCCCGTGTCCATCACGCCATACAACGTGACGCTGCTCTGCGCGAACGCAGACACACTGAACAACATTGCGATCGATACCGCGATTCGGCCAAATCTCATGAACTCTCCCATGTCTCCATATATTCGTTCGGATGACGAATCTTATGCCGATGAATGAAACCATCGCGGCGAGCTTAGGGATTGAGGCCGATATCGGCAACGGGGCGGACGACGGAGGTGCCGACGTCGAAAAGTGAAGCGAAGCGTTTTGTTTCTATGAAGCGCTCGACTGCACGCATTCTCTTTTCTTCTGCGACTCGAATCGCAAGAAAAATTGCAGGAATGGCGCTGCGTTCATGGGGATGAAATATGTTCAAGCCTTTCTTGAACGAGACGGATCGATGCCGTGTTCATATCGGCGTCGCGCGAGTTGCACGGCATTCATGTTTCACTTGCAACTACTTCGCTTCTGGCGCGCAAGTCGATATGGCATCTTTGACTTCACCTATCGATCTTCAATCAAGCGAAGGAAACGAACCCATGTCCCCGAAGCAAACCAGCAAGGAAGAACTCGTCGCGCGATGCCTGCCCTTTCTCGAAGAGGTCAGGAACATGACGACGGACCCGAACGTCGAGCAATGGCTCAATACGAAATACGGCGTGGATAGCGCGCTCTACAAGGACCTGGCGCGGCTGATCAGGCTCGGCGTCGAAGAAGGATGGGCGGCGGATGTCGAAATCTCCGGACCGCGATATCGACGCGCACGTCTTGTCGCGCCCTGTCCGGAGACGTTCTTTTTCAGCATCACGGCTGTGTTGATGGACAGCACCGGCAACGAGCAGAACAATCCGGAAGACAGCTTCCGTGGCGACTATCACGCGCACCCGTACGGCGAGTTCAACATGGTCGTGCCGCTCGACGAAGGCGCGGCCCTCGCTGGTCCCAACGGATGGTGTCATGGCGGATGGACAGCGCCCGCGCCGGGCAGCCATCACTATCCGGAAGCGAAGGGCGGCGCGGTGATCGCGCTGTTCTTTCTGCCTGCTGGGCGAATCGCTTACGACATCCAACCGCCCGCGCATTGAAGCACTTGGACATCGAAGCGCGCGGTGAGTCGCGTTACTCGGCGGCTTCCGCCGCTTTCGGCGCCGGAGCCGGAGCCGATCGCGCCAGGCGATTCGTCTCCAGATATACGGCGCGTTCCGCATCGGCCGTCGAGACTTCACCTGCTTTTTCGCCCGCGAGATCGATTCGCGACGCGCCCTGCACGAGGCAGGTCCAGTAGCGGTTGCCGCGGCACCATACCTTGATCGCGCTGCGCAGTTCCTTCTCGTTGAGCTTGAGCTCCTCCGCGTGCTTCATCAGATCCTCGAAAATACCGACCTTCAAGGGAACCTTGGGCGCGGGATTTTTCGGAAATGCGAGAGGAAAACGCTTTTGCAGCTTTCCGATCGTATGCACGACAGGATCCACCGGTTTCGATGGAACCGCGGGTTTGGCGGATTTGGCCGGTTTGGCCGATTTAGCAGGTTCAGCCGGCTTCGACGCGGCCACCGGCGCGGGACGCCGCACGCGCGGCGCCTTTTTCTTCGCTGCGTTGCTTGCAGCCTGTTTTGCGAGTTGCTCTTTCAGTCCGGCGAGTTGTTCGAAGCCCATCACATCGTGCCCGTAGAAAACGTATCCGGATTTTAACAGCCTCCGGTGACGACCTCGTTGCGGGCGGCGGCGGCCTCATCGGACAGGCATCCAAAACCGAAAAGACCGCCTTGCCGGCGTTGCGCTTACTGTCCGCCCGAATAGATGTTGCAGAAGGGTCGCGGAGCGCAGTTGTTCGACATGCTCCCGGCCCAGTTCGACGTTCTCCCGCTCGCGCTCTGGCCCATTGCCGCGCCGCCATAAGCGGTGTCGCCGGAAGGTGGCGCAGTTTGGGCCTCTTGTTGACGGGGTGCGGGGATGGACTGCAGGGTATCGGTGGGTTCCTGTGCCTGAGTCAGGTTTCCGAGTGAAAAGGCGGCCACTAGCGTGGTCGTAACGAGGAAGGTCTTCATGATGTTCTCCTTCAACGAAGACTTACCGCTGCCTGACGAAACAACCGCCAGGTGAACCAGGTGCGCAAGAATCTGCGCACATATCAAACATATACCGAAGCCGACGCGAAGTTAAATCCGATGCTCGTCGCGTCGCATGAACGTTCGGCCGAATCTTGATTCGCGCACTAATGCGCGACCGGCTGCCCATCGGCGACGTTCGCCACGATACGCGGGCTCGCCATCTGCTTGAGCAACAACGCGACGCACGATGCCGCGCCCGCCATCGCGACCACGGTGAAAATGCCCGGCAAGCTCATCCGCTGCCGCGACAACTCCGCGACGAGAAACGACCCCGCAATGCCGCCGAAGCGCCCGACGCCGAGCATCCACGCGACACCGGTGCCGCGTCCCGCTGTCGGATAGAACGCGGCGGCGAGTGCGGGCATCGACGCCTGCGCCGTGTTCACGAGCAGGCCCGCGACGAAGACCGTGCACACCAGCAGGCCGACATTGCCGATCGCCTGTCCGATCGCAATCACGCTCACCGCGCCGAGCGCATACGCGGCCGCCACGACGCCGTTCGGATTGAAGCGATCCATCAGCATGCCGCACAGCACCGTGCCCGCGCCGCCGAGCGGAAAGAGCGCGGAAATCAGCGCCGCGCGTTGCGGGCTCAGCCCCGCGTCCTTCAGCAGCACTGGCATCCAGTTGATCAGGCCGTAGAAGATGACGAGGCCCATGAAGTAGCACAGCCACAGCATCAGCGAACCGAAGACATAGCCGCGCGACAGCACGATGCGCGCGCCGCCGCCGTCCGTATCGCGCACGGTGGCTTCGCGCATCACGAACGATTCCGCCGATGCCGCTTCCGGCGCGATGCGCGCCATCACCTTTCGAATGCGCTCGACAGGCTTCTTCTTCGACACCATGTACTGGACCGATTCCGGCAACGCGATCACGAGCACTGCGGTCAGCACCAACGGCACCGCGCCGCCGAAGTGCAGCACGCCGCGCCAGCCGAACTGCGGAATCATCCATGCCGCGAGGAATCCGCCGAACGCGGCGCCCAGCGGAAAGCCGCAGAACATCAGATTAACGATGGTCGCGCGGCGGCTGTTCGGACAGAACTCGCTCATCAACGTGACGGCGTTGGGCATCGCCGCGCCCAGACCGACGCCGGTGACGAAGCGCAGCGCGGTCAGCTCCGTGAGGTTGCTCGCGAAGCCCGAAGCCAGGCACGCGAGGCCGAATATCAGCACGGCCGCGATCAGCACGCCGCGCCTGCCCCAGCGATCCGCCAGCGGCCCCGACAAAAGCGCGCCGCATGCGAGCCCGAAGAGCGCGGCGCTCAACACCGGCGCGAGGGCCGCTCTGCTCAAGTGCCATTCGCCGACGAGCGATGGCGCGATGAACCCGATCGCGGCCGTGTCGAAGCCATCCATCAGTACGATCACGAAGCACATCGCGAACACGAGCCATTGATAACGCGAAAACGGGTGCGCGTTGACGAGCGCCTGTACATCGATAACCTTTGTCTCTTCCATTGCATCCTCTCTGATCGACGGGCGCCCAGATTAAGAGCGCGCATGCGGGCAAACAACCGGGTAAGTTACGAACGCGAGGCGCGCATCGGCCGCGACTGTCTTTCGACGTCGCGCGCGATGTCACCTTTTCTATTGAAAAAGCCCTTGTTTCAGGGACTTTCGACGATATTCACGCATTCGCCTTCAGCGCTGCGAACGCAGTGAATCTTCTGCATGACGAGCTTGAATGCAGCGCATCAGCGGCAACGCACCTGCCGTGATACATCGATGAGTTGCTGTCTGAGCCAATGCAGCCCAGGATCGAGATCGTTGCGTTCGTGCCAGACGGCGCGCACGGTGACGTCGGGACATGCATAGGGCGTCGGACGCATCGTCAGTTCGCCGTCGCGCGAGAGTTCGCGTCCGAGCGACGACGGCACCAGCGCGAGCATGTCGCTATGACGCAAGAGCGCGGGAATCGCGAGCGAGTGCGCCACGGCCATGCGTACGCGCGGCGCCTCGTCGCTGCCGGCGAAACCGCGATCGAGCGCCTCGCGATCGAACATCTCCGATTGCCGCGCGAGCCCGCGTTCGACGATGAAGCCGCTCACCGCGCCCTCTTCCTCGCCGCCCTGCGAGACCGCGACGAGCGGATAGTTCAGCAAATCCTCGCGCGCAAGCGGCCGGTCCGTGAGCGGATGCTCGCGATGCAACAGCAACACGTCCGTTTGCTCCCAGAGACTCACCGAGTGAAAACGGCGCGGCACATCCGCGAAAATGCCGATCGCGACATCGATACGGCCGACATCGATCTGCCCCGCGAGATCGAGCCGCGTCGACGGTCTCACGACGATATCCACGAGCGGCGCTTCCGCGCGCAGGCGCTGACTGAGCCGCCCGAGCAGCAGCGCCGTGATGTAATCGTTCGCGGCCAGCACGAAGGTGCGTCGCGCGATGGCCGGATCGAACTTGTCGACGCCCAGCGCCGCCTTGATCTGCGCGAGCGCGCCGCGCACCTGCGTCGCCATCGCGAGCGCGCGCACGGTCGGTTCCATGCCGCGCCCGGTGCGCACGAAGAGATCGTCGCCGAGCACGTCGCGCATGCGTCCGAGCGCATGGCTGATCGCCGATTGACTGAGATTCAGACGCTTGCCCGCGAGCGCAAGATTGCGGTCCTCGAAAATCGCGTCGAATACGCGGAGCAGGTTGAGGTCGATGCGGTCGGCCGACATGACATCAAGCCTCGTCGCGCGTCGCGTAGCGCCTACAGCTCGCGCCGAACGATTCGAACAGCGCACGCGAAAGCGCGTCGCTCGTGACCATCGCTTCGGGATGCCATTGCACGCCGAGCGCGAACGGATGTTGATCGAGACGAATCGCTTCGACAAGACCATCCGGCGCGCGCGCCTCGACGGCAAGACGCGATGCAAGCTGCGCCACGCCCTGACGATGCAGCGAGTTCACACGCACATGCTGCACGCCGCCCGCGAGCGTCGATAACATGCCGCCGTCGGTCAGCGCGATTTCATGCCGATAGCGATAGCGCGCAAGCAAATCCTCGCTCAGGTCTTCGAGATGATCTTCCGAATGCCCCGACGCATGGATGTCAGCGTGCAGGGTTCCGCCGAACGCGACGTTCATCTCCTGAAAGCCGCGGCAAATGCCGAGAAACGGCATGCCGCGCGCCGCCGCGCCGCGCATCAGCGCGAGCGCGACATGATCGCGGTCGGGATCGACGAGCATCGCGGCATCGCTCGCACCACCGTACAGGTGCGATTCGACATTCGATGCGCCGCCGGGAAACAACAGCCCGCTCACGCCATCGAGATAGTCCGTGACCGACTCGACATCGCGCGACGCCGGAATCAGCACCGGGCTTAACTGCGCGCACGTCATCAACGCGCGGACATAGCTTTGCTTCGCACTATGCAGATCGTGATCGCCGACGAAAAACCGGTCGCACACGACACCGACGAGCGGCCTCATTGCACCGCTCCTTTCAGATCGAATGCGGGATCTTCCACATCGCGCGCAGACAGATGCACGCCGTTCGCGAGCAGCTTGCGCGCGAGCATGTGTTCTTGCGGACGATTGATGCTATCGACCGCGATCAATGCTTCGTTCCGGAAGTAGAAGAGGGAGAACTTTCTTTCCTCCACGGCACCGCGCAACGCGTGATGCGTGAATCCCGAATGAATGCCCGCCATCTGCAGCTTGAGATCGTATTGATCGGACCAGAACCACGGCACCGTCCGATACGGCTGCGGCCGGCCCGCAATCGCGAGCGCCGCGACTTTCGCCATATCGTTCGCGTTCTGCACCGACTCGATGCGGCACGCGCGTGAATCGCTCGGCGCCCAATGAGGCACGAACGCGGCGCAATCGCCCGCGGCGACGATCGCCGGATCGCTCGTGCGCGCGCACTCATCGACGACGATGCCGCCCGCCACCGTCAGGCCGCATTCCGCCGCCAACTCCGTATTCGGTATCACGCCGATGCCGACCACGACGAGATCGCACGACAGATGGGTGTCATCGTCGAGCACGACGGACACCGCATCCCCGGTTTGCTTCAACTCGATCACCTTGCGACCGAACTCGAAGGCGACGCCGTTCCGTGCGTGCGCATCCTGCATGAATGCCGACATCCACGGCGATGCGACGCGCGCAAGCAGGCGCGGCTCCGTTTCGACAACCGTTACATCGATGCCCTTCTGACGCAGCGAAGCCGCCGCTTCGAGACCGATATAACCGCCGCCGATCACGACCGCGCGCCGCGCCGTGCTCGCCGTTTGCGCGAGACGCCGCGCGTCGCGCAGATCGCGCAGGTAATGCACGGCATCGAGCGTCGCGCCGGGGCAGTCGAGTTTGCGCACGCGCGCGCCCGTCGTCAGCGCGAGATGGTCGTATGCGATGCGCGAGCCGTCCTGCAACTCGACTTCACGACGCCCGCGATCGATATGCGTTGCGCGCATCGAGGGCAGCCATTCGATCTTCTCTTCGTCGAAGAAGGCTTGCGAGCGCAAAGGCAGGCGCGCTTCGCTGAAGCTTCCGGTGAGAAATCCCTTCGACAGCGGCGGACGCTGATAAGGCGCATCTGCTTCGTCGCCGATGAGCACGATGCGTCCTTCGAAGCCGGTTTCGCGCGCAGCCGCCGCGAGTTGAACACCCGCATACGAAGCGCCGACGATCACGAGCGTGCTATGCATGGTCTTATCCCTGTGCTTGCGGAATCTGCACGACGAGGCCGTTCATCGCGGCGCTCATCACGAGCTGGCAACTGAGCCGGCTTTCGGGACGCCGCTCCGCCGCGACGCCGTCGAGCAATTCCAGTTCCGATTCGTCGGGCGATGGAAGATCCGCCGTCGACGATGCATCGATATAAACATGACACGTCGCGCATGACAAGCAGCCGCCGCATTCGGCGTCGATGCCGCGCACGTTGTTGTGGATCGCGGCTTCCATCACGCTCGTGCCGTCGGGCACGTCGATGTCGCGGCGCGCGCCGTCGCGCAGGATATAGGTAACCATAGGCATGACATTTCTCCTCTGTGAGCGCGCCGTCAGAACGCTTCGAAATATTCGCGGTGTTCCCACTCGGTGACTTCGAGATTGAAGCGGTCGATCTCCGCCTGCTTCAGCTTGCAGAAGTAATCGATGAACGCGCTGCCGAAGCCTTCGCGCAGGCATTCGTCGGTGCGCAGCGCATCGAGTGCATCGCTCAAGCTGCGCGGCAGTGCTTCCGCCTGCGTTTCATAAGGCGTATCGGCGGAAGGCGGGAGTTCGAGCTTGCGACGGATGCCGTCGAGACCCGAGATCACCTGCGAGCCGAAATACAGATACGGATTCGCAGTCGGCTCGCCCACGCGATTCTCGATGCGGCTCGCGGAATCGTTCACGCCGCCGAGCACGCGCAGCATCACGCCGCGATTGTCGCGCCCCCAGATCGCGCGATCGGGTGCGTTCGAATACGGCCGATAGCGTCGATAACCGTTGATCGTCGGCGTCGACAATGAAGTCGCGCCCTTCGCGTGCGCGAGCAGGCCGGCGAGATAGCGTTGACCGGTGATCGACAAAGGCTCGGATGCATCAACGGGCATGAAGGCGTTCGTGCCCTCGCCCGCATGCACGAGCGATTGATGCAGATGCCATCCGCTCGACACGACATTCGGAATGCGCGGGCGGCACATGAAGGTCGCGTGATAGCCATTGCGCTGACAGATCTGCTTCACCGCGCTGCGAAAGAGGATCATGTCGTCGGCGCTCTTGATGCCTTTCGTCGGCGCGAACGTGAACTCGAACTGGCTCGGGCCGTATTCGACTTCGAGCGAACGCACGTCGAGATTAAGCCCTTCGATATTGCGCCGAAGCATTTCCATCACGTCATCGACGGCGTCGTAGCGCAACTCCGTCAGATACTGATAGCCATGCGACAGCAACTCGACATCGGGCGGCAAGCCGGGTTGTCCCGAATGCTCGGGCTTCATGTGAGGGTCCGTCACCTTGAAGACATGAAACTCCACTTCGAGGCCCGATACGAATTCATAACCGTGATTCGACAGTTGATTCAGCGCGCGGCGAAACAGATGCCGCGTGGCGAACGGCACCGGCGCGCCGTTGGCGAAGTACACATCGCACAACACCCATCCCGTATGCGGCGCCCACGGCAGCACGCGAAACGTTTCGGGATCGGCGATCATCAGCGTGTCGCATGCGCCCTGCATCTCGGGCATGTCGAAGCCGCCGCCCGCCGTGAACACGGGAAACACCGTGCGATGCGACGTGTCCTTGGCGAAGAGCGTCGTCGTCAGCGTGACGCCGCTTTTCATCGCCTTGATCGCTTCATCGACGACGAGCGTCTTGCCGCGCAGCAAGCCATGCTGATCGGGAAACGAAAAGCGCACGACCTTCACATCGCTTTGCTTCATCCGCTCGACGAGTTCGGCATACGCAGCGTGCTGCGCGTCCGTCCACAAACCATGAGTCTCTACAAAAGACATGTGCGTTCCGCGCGGCAGCATCAGGCGCCGCGCGCTCCATTCAGGTTGCGGGTCGGTGTTTTCAGGCTTTGGGCGCGGGCCACGGCGCGCTTACGCGGCGCTTCACGTCGGACTCTTTCCAGTACTCGTCCCAGCGGTCCGCCGGTCCGATTCCGTCGATCGAAGCGGGGCCTGTGAAGTTCGCGGCTTCGCTCTCATCGATCAGCATCAGCGTCTTATCGCCAGCTTGCGTCTTCTCGATCGCATCGACGAGCAGGCGGCGATACGCGATGATGCCCTTGTCCGTCGTGCCCAGATGCTCGCGCGTGCGGTCCTGTATCGCGCCCTGCGATTCGACCGCCCATTGATCGTGCACGTTGATGTCGAAGCCCATGCCCGTGTAGGTTTCGCTCAGTTGCTCGCGCGGGTCGAAGCCGTAGTTGTTGCGCTTGTTCTTGCGCGACGTGTAATCGGGCAGTTCATACAGTTCGAGCCGCTGCTCGCGCATCTGCGCCTTGTCGGTCGGCGCGCCGAAACTCGTGAAAATCGCATACCAGTAGCAGTTTTCATCGTCGACGGGCACGTGCCATTGCGTGATCGTCATCTCCGAGCTCATCGGAATCACGAAGGCTTGCGGGAACACGACATTGGTCACGCGCACATGCGTATGCGCTTCGTCGAGCGCGCGTTTCGCGATGAGACGCAGGCCGTAATCCGCCGGGCTCACGAGAATTTCCGGCGATTCGAATTCGCGCAGCACTTTCGTGATCGGCATGTTCGAATCCGCCGACGCGCCGCGAAACTGCTTGCCATAGCTTTCGCTCACGTCCTCATCTTCGAAAAAGCGATGCAGAAACGACGCGTGCGCCGGATCGATACCGACTTCGAGCGCCTGCAGCCAGTTGCATTCGAAGAGCCCCTTGAATGCGAACGTGTAGGCATCGGGCGCGGCGAAGCAATCGAAGTTGGGGAACGCGGGCGGCTCGTCCTTGCCGATATAGCCGAACAGCACGCCGGCCTTCTCGATGATGGGATACGCGGACTGGCGCACCTTGTTGCACAGCGTGCTGCCGACGGGTTCGCCCGGCGTCGAGAGGCAACGTCCGCTGGCATCGAAGAGCCAGCCGTGAAAGGCGCAACGCAGTCCGCCGCCTTCGAGACGCCCCGCCGCGAGATCGGCGCCACGATGCGGGCAATCGCGATCCAGCATGCCGTAGCGGCCTTGCTCGTCCTTGAACACGACGAAGTCCTGCCCCATCAGGCGCACCGCCTTGACGGGGCGCTCGGCGGGCAACTCCTCGACGAGCGCGACGGGCTGCCAGTAACGGCGCAGCAACTGGCCGGCGGGCGTGCCCTTGCCGACGCGGGTAATGGTGTTGTTTTGCTGCGAACTCATCATGGCGGTGTCTCCGGTTCGTTGAATTCAGACGTCGGCTGATTGCATGCAGCGCGACGTGTTCTTGAGACGGAGAATAGCTTTTCGAACTCAAATGTACAAACGATGTATGCAGCATGCTTGTGCGGATCCACTCGCCTGCGATTTGCTAAGCTCATTTATCTTACTGTTATATATACGTTTTTCTGAATTTATAAGGATTTACCCCTTATCGATCCTACTCAGCTATTTTTAGCCTTGTTGCATACATCGAAAAACATTCTATGAAACGATGTCCGACTTTCGAGCACAGCAAGCAGCCGTTGGCCTAGAATCGCCCACAACGGTAAGCGGAGAAAAACCATGGAATCCCAGCAAGAACGCGTGTTGGTCTATCTACGCGATCTGATCCTGAAAGGCGAATTCGCGCCAGGCGAGCGCCTGGGCGAAGTTGCGCTCGCGGAGCGGCTAAAGGCGTCGCGCACGCCGGTCCGGCTCGCGCTCACGACGCTCGAACAGGAAGGTCTCGTCGAACCGTCGCCGGCGGGCGGATACGTGATGCGGCGCATCACGGCCGCCGAAATCGCCGATGCCATCGCGGTGCGCGGTCATCTCGAAGGCATGGCCGCGCGTCTCGTCGCGGAGCATGGCGTGCCGCGCCAGTTGTCGAATGCGCTCGCCGAGTGTCTGCGCGCGGGCGACCGCCTGCTCGCGAAGTCCGAGCTCGATCTCGACGACTACGCCGCCTATACCGACATGAACAATCGCTTCCACAAGCTGATCGTCGACGGGTCGGGCAATGCGGCACTGATGCGCGCCATCGACATGAACAATCGGCTGCCGTTCGCCGCCGCGAGCGCGATGCTGCCGATGCAATCGGCCATCGATGAAGGACGGCAATGGCTCTTCATCGCGCATCAGCAGCATCACAGTCTCGTGGATGCGCTGGAACGCGGCGAAGGCACGCGCGCGCAGGCGCTCGCGACCGAGCACGTGCAGATCGCACAGAGGAATCTGGCTTATGCGCTGGAGCGCCCGGAGGATTGCGTGAAGCTCGCGCCGGCGTTGCAACTCGTCGCGGAAGCCGTTTTATGAGCGCTTCGGCGCGGCGCGTTCATAGCGCGCGAGGAACATGTCGGCGGCCGCTTCCGCTACTCTTTTTTGCTCGTGCTTCGAAAGCGGCGGCTGGCCCATCGTGACCTGAGGCCAGAACGCGAAACCCTTCACGATGCCGTGCAGTTGCTGCCCCGCGAAGACCGGGTCGGCGACTGCGAGACGGCCATCGGCGGCGGCTTTTCTGATCCACGCCGTCACGTCTTCCTCACGCTCGCCGATGCGCGCCACCATGTCCCGCGCGCGATCCGGCGAATGAATGCCCGCCGCGATCGCCACGCGCGCGAGCGATAGAAATGCCTCGTCCGTCATGAGCCGCAGCTTGCGCGTGAGTAGCGCGAGCAGTTGCGCGCGCAGCGGTTCATCGGCGCTATATACCGGTGCGTCGCCGGTTTCGCTCGCATCCCACAAGCGATGCAGGATCGCGGCGAAAAGCGCTTCCTTGCCCTCGAAGTGGTTATAGACCGTGCGCTTGGACACGCCCGCGCGCGCGGCGATGCGGTCCATGCTCGTCGCGTCGTAGCCCGCCGCAATAAACTCCGCCACCGCTGCATCCACGATCGCGGCGCGCTTGCGGTCGGTCAGCCGCTGGGGAAGGTCGTTCATATCGCTCGAATCCATCCCCATATTTTACACCGTCCGGTTTACTTTTTTCTCAAAATTAAACTACACTGTACAGTCTACTTTCCGCTTCGGGCTCGCGCCCCGTCACGCCCTATGACTTCGTTCACCGATCGCATCAGCCGTGCCCTGGGTTTTGCCGCCGCGGAACGCGGCCGCGCGTTGTCGAACGCGTCGCCGCAACATGACGGCGCGCGTTTTCGCAATGTGAAGCCGCGTCCGGAAGAAGGACTCGGCAAGACCTTGCGCATCATCTGGAACGTGCTGTTCAACAAGCCGCGCAATACCGTGCCGACGCAGCCGCCCATCGTCGATACGCTCACGCGCGCGCAGCTCGATGCCGCGCCCGATCGCAGTCTCTACCGGCTCGGCCACTCGACGATCCTCTTCAAGCTGCGCGGCGAATACTGGCTGACGGACCCGGTCTTTGGCGAGCGCGCGTCGCCGTTCAGACGCATGGGACCGAAGCGTTTTCACGCGCCGCCCATCGCACTCGCCGATCTTCCGCCATTGCGCGGCGTGATCCTGTCGCACGATCACTACGATCATCTCGACCGCGATACCGTGCTCGCGCTCGCCGCGACGACGGAAATCTTTCTCACGCCGCTCGGCGTCGGCGACAGGCTGATCGAATGGGGCATCGATGCATCGAAGGTGCGTCAACTCGACTGGTGGCAAAGCGCACGAGTCGGCGAGCTTCTCTTTACCGCGACGCCCGCACAGCATTTCTCCGGCCGCAGCCTCTTCGATGGCAACAGCACGTTGTGGGCATCATGGGTGATCGTCGACGATGAGCTGCGCGTGTTCTTCAGCGGCGACACGGGTTATTTCGACGGCTTCAGGACGATCGGCGAACGCCTCGGCCCATTCGACGTCACCTTGATCGAAACCGGCGCCTACGATGCGCAATGGCCGTACGTCCACATGCAGCCAGAGGAAACTGTGCAGGCGCATATCGATCTGCGCGGACGCTGGCTCGCGCCGATTCACAACGGCACGTTCGATCTCGCGATGCATCCGTGGCAGGAGCCGTTCGAGCGCGTGACGGGGCTCGCGCTCGCGCGCGGCGTTGCCGTCGCGACACCGCGGATGGGTGAGCGGCTGGATCTTGAAGCGCCGCAACGCGGCGAGCGCTGGTGGCGCGAGGTGGCCGATGCGCCGAAGCCGGCTTCATCGTGGCGCATGTGCGCATCGCGAGCCGAGAGCGCGGAATAACGCGCCGCCACGCGATTACAACTTTCCTTCCTTGAGCCGCGCCCGGTGCGCGGCCACCTTCGCGCGATTCCCGCAGATCGCCATGCTGCACCAGCGCCGCGCATGTCCGCGCGTGTGATCCGCGAAAAGCAGCGTGCATTTCGGGCCTTCGCACGCCTTCACGTAAGTAAAGTCCTCTTCGCAGACGAGCTTCGCGAGCGCTTCGACAATCGGCATCAACAGCGATTCGGCGTTCGGCCAGCGTCGCTGCATGGCGAACGCAAGACCGCTCGCGGCATTCGCATCGGCGACGATCACCGCATGTTGCTCGTCGCGCTGCAACACGCCATTCAGCGGTTCGAGCTCGGCCAGATCCTTCGCCGATAACGGCCGCCCCTTCCTCTTCCGCACGAACGCACGAAACCATTCGCGCAGTCCGCGCGCCTTCGCCGCGACCTCGTCCAGTTCGGCAGGCGCGGTTTGCGAACGCATGTGCGCCAGCACGTCGGCGGGCACCAGTTGCGCCTGTTCCAGCCATGACAGCAAGCCTTCGCCATCGCCGATCCAGTCGACGGGTTCATCGACCGGCGTCGCGATCGAGTTGAGGAAATCGAGGCCGGGCGCGTCGGCCACGAAGATCGCCGGTATCGGGCGGTAGTCCATTTTGCAATCCAGACGTGTTTCTACGATGGCTTCATCGTAACCGCTAAAAAACATCTTGACAAGTTACACGACCCGTTTGTAACCTGTCTCACATGCTTTTAACGGTTACACAAATTTCCCCCTCAACCAGCGGAGAAACGCCCATGTCCACCATTGCGCATCGTCATATCGACGTCGACGGCTTCAATGTGTTCTATCGCGAAGCCGGTCCGGCGGACGGCCCCAAGCTTCTGTTGCTGCATGGCTTTCCGAGTTCGAGCCACATGTTCCGCGATCTGATTCCGCTGCTCGCAGAGCGATTTCATATCGTCGCGCCCGATCTTCCCGGCTTCGGCCTGTCCGATATGCCGAGCCGCGATGCGTTCTCGTACACGTTCGAGAACATCGCGAACGTGATCGATCGCTTTACCGAAGTGATCGGCTTCGATCGCTATGCGGTCTATGTCTTCGACTACGGCGCGCCGACCGGCTTTCGACTTGCGCTCAAGCATCCCGAGCGCATCACGGCGATCGTTTCGCAAAACGGCAACGCGTATGAAGAGGGATTGAGCGACGGCTGGAATCCGATCCGCGCGTACTGGCAAGCGCCCACGCAAGCGAACCGCGATGCATTGCGCGCGATGCTCACGAAGGACACGACGAAATGGCAATACACGCACGGCGTGCCCGACGCGTCCGCGATCTCGCCCGATGGCTATACGCTCGACGACTACTACCTGAATCGCCCCGGCGCGCATGACGTGCAGCTCGATCTCTTCGGCGACTACCGCAACAATGTCGCGCTGTACCCGGCGTTTCAGGCGTACTTCCGCGAGCATCAGCCGAAGTTCCTCGCCGTGTGGGGCAAGAACGATCCGTTCTTCCTGCCGCCGGGCGCGGAAGCATTCAAGCGCGATATCCCGCATGCGGACGTGCGCTTCTTCGATACAGGCCACTTCGCACTCGAAACGCACGCGGCGCAGATCGCGGCGGCCATCACCGAATTCCTCGCTCAATAAAACGCGGACCATCACCGCGCTCATCCATCACAGGAGAAACATCATGCGTGCAATCGTGCTCGACAAGTTCGGCGGAATCGACAGCCTCGTCTATACCGAGATTCCGGAGCCGGAACCGCTCGCGGGACATGTCGTCATCGAGATCAAGGCGTTCGGCATCAATCATGCGGAGATGCATATGCGGCGCGGCGAATGGGCCGAAGCCGCGAGAGTGAGCGGCATCGAATGCGTGGGCATCGTGAAGTCGTGTCCGGGCGGCGAGTTTCCCGTGGGCGCGAAAGTGGCTGCGTTGATGGGCGGACTCGGGCGCACGATCAACGGAAGTTATGCGCAATTCACGCGCGCGCCGGTGTCGAATGTTGCGCTGATCGAATCTGATCTGTCGTGGGCCGAACTGGCGGCCATTCCCGAAACCTATGCGACGGCCTGGACGTGCCTCTTCCGCAATCTCGAGATCGAAGCAGGACAGACGATCGTGATTCGCGGCGCGACTTCATCGTTCGGGCAGGCAGCGGTGAATCTCGCGGTGAACGCGGGCGCGAAGGTCATCGCAACGACGCGCAATCGCGATCGCTTCGCGAAGCTCGAAGCGCTCGGCGTGTCGCGTGTCGAAGTCGAAGGACCGGACTTGAGCAAGCGCATCGCGGAAACGAAAGAGATCGATGCGGTGCTCGATCTCGTCGGCAACAGCACGATTCTCGATTCGCTCGCGATGCTGCGCCGCGGCGGCCGCGCCTGTCTCGCGGGCTGGCTCGGCGGCCTCGCGCCGATCGCGGATTTCAATCCCCTGTTGCAGATGCCAAGCGGCGTGAATCTGACCTTCTTCGGCAGCTTCGTTTTCGGCACGCCCGGCTTTCCGCTCTCCGATGTGCCGCTGCAAGCAATCGCCGCCGATATCGCCGCGGGACGTTTCAACGCGAAGCCTTCCCGCGTGTTTTCGTTCGACGACATTCACGAAGCGCATCGCGTGATGGAAGCGAATGAAGCCAACGGAAAGATGGTCGTCGTTCATTGAAACGGGAGACATGACATGTCCACGAAAGTAGCGATCGTCACGGGCGCGAGCCAGGGCATCGGACGTTCCACCGCAATCCGCCTCGCACGCGATTTCGATTCGATCGTGCTCGTTGCACGCAATCGCGCGAATCTCGAAGAAACCGCGTCGATGGTCGAGCAAGCCGGTGCAAAACCGCTGACGCTCGATGTCGATCTCTCGCAACCCGACGCCGCGCAAGAGGTCGTCGATGGCGCGCTCGCAGCGTTCGGCCGCATCGACGCGTTGTTGAATATCGCGGGCGCGGTGCCGCAAATCGATCTGTTCGACATGACCGACGAACAATGGGACGCGGGCCTCGCGCTGAAGCTTCACGGTGCGCGCCGCCTGACGGTCGCGGCGTGGCCTTCGCTCAAAGCGACATCGGGATCGGTCGTGCTGATGTCGGGCAATTCGGCGCTGTTCCCCAAAGCGCCCTACGCGGCGGTCGGCACGATCAACGCTGCGATTGTCGCCCTGGCGAAGGCATTTTCCGATCGCGGCATCGCGGATGGCGTGCAGGTCAACAGCGTGTTGCCCGGTCCTGTGATGACGGGCCGACGGCGCTCGTATCTGGAGCACTGGGCGCCGTTGCACGATATGACCGTGGAGGAAGCGACCGCGCGTTTCCCTGTCGAAGCGGGCATCGCGCGTTACGGCACGCCGGAAGAGATCGCCGAGTTGATGGCGTTCCTCGTGTCGCCCGCCGCGAAATGGATGACGGGCAGCACGCTGAGAATGGATGGAGGCGAAGTCAAGTCGATATGACTTGCCGCGAGCGCAGTCAGTGGCTGTAAAGTATGCTGTGTCCATCGAATGGATCGTCCTGCATGGACTTTCGTGAGGCCACAGATGAAACTCGCATTCAAGGCACTGCTGCTCGTTTCGATCGCAAGTCCCCTCTATTGCGCGGCTCAATCGAAGGGATGCGATGCGAAGCGCAGTTCGATCGAACAGGAAATCGCTTATGCGCGCGCGCATGGCAACGCAAATCGCGTCGATGGACTGGAAACCGCGCTCGCCCGGCTGAACGCGAACTGCACGGATGCGTCGCTGCGAAGCGAGAGCCAGCGTAAGGTCACGGCGGCGCAAAAGAAGCTGGCCGAACGCGAGCACGACTTGCAGAAAGCAAAGGACGAAGGCAAGAGCGCGAAGAAGATCGCGGAGCGCCAGCACAAGGTCGATGAAGCCCATGCCGAGCTCGAACGTGCGCAAACGGAAGCGAACGAGTAAGGTGCTGTTTTCCGCTCATTGAATACACTCCGCACGATGCAGCCAACCGATCCCGACTTCTTCACGCTTCTTGGCGAAAGTTATGCGCGCCTGCTGGGCAAGCCGCTGGTTCCCGATGAAGAACTACCGCCCGCCGAAGCCGCGCGCTGGCTTTACGAAGACGCGCCCTTCGGCGTCCTCGCGCACGATACCCAGGCTGATCCCGTGTTCGTCTACGGCAACCTGCGCGCGCAACGTCTCTTCGGCTATACATGGAACGAGCTGACCGCGTTGCCGTCGCGTTTGTCGGCCGAAGCGCCCGAGCGCAGCGAACGTCAGGCGTTTCTCGAACAGGTGACGCGCGATGGTTATGTGGACGGCTATCGCGGCGTTCGTGTCACGAAATCGGGCGAGCGCTTCTGGATCGAACGCGCGACCGTGTGGCAAATGTTCGATCGGGACGGCGTCTATCGCGGCCAAGCGGCGATGATTCCGCACATCAGCAACATAGCCTGAAGCATTCCGCTCAACGCGCGACGAGCTTGCGGATCACATCGACGAGCGGCGTCGCGCCTTTGACGATATGTTCGCGCTGCCGTTCGAAGTCGATCCAGCCTTCGTTGAAGCCGTCGAGCATTTGAATGCGCGGCGTCGGATGCTTCATGCCCTGACTCACGAACAGCGCTTCCCATGTGTCGCGCGGGACGGCCTGCGCACGCACCGGCTTGCCGAGCACTTGTGCGAATGCGGCGGCAATATCGTCCGGGCTCGTGCGCCGTGGCCCTTCCAGTTCGACGATGCGCACGCCCGGCCAGCGCTCCTGCATGAGCTTCGCCGCGAGTTCACCGATGTCATCGGTGGCGATCATCGGAATCGCGCGATCGAGCGGTTGCAGAAACGATCGCACGATGCCTTCGTTGCGCGCCGAATCGACATCCCATGCGCAATTCTCCATGAACCAGCCCGGACGCAGAAACGTGACCGGGATCGCTTGCTTGCGAAGCGCTTCCTCCAGCAGCGAGCGCTGCGTCAGAAGATTGGTCTGCGTGGCCTGCGCGCCGATTGTCGACAGGCACACGATCCTGCGCGGCTTCGAACGCGCCACGGCCGCGACGATCGTATCGATGACCTCGCGCGCCTCCGGAAAGCCAGGCGCGGGATCGAATTCCGGCGGCGGAAGAATGAAAACGGCTTCGGCGCCTTCGAAAGCGTGCGCGAGCGCATCGGCATCGGTCATGGTGGCGAGGGCGATCTCGCAACCGCGTGCCGCCCACTCCGCGCCCTTCTTCCCGTCACGCACGACGGCGCGAACGGGCTTCCCCGCGTTCAACAGCGCGTTTGCGAGCGCCCCGCCGACTTGTCCTGTGATTCCAGTGATGACATACATGGTCCGACTCCTTGTGCAATTCGTCTGCCTGCGATGGATTGCATGTTAGGGCGCGGACTGTCCGCGACAAATGACTCGCGGGTTATCGGATTGATGACCCGGCGTCATTGATCGCGTCGCACGGGGCGCAATAGGTTCGCCCTATGCCCGGCACATGAAACTGGTATTTCCACTCCACGGAACATTTCCTTAAAGTCTTCCTTATCCAACCAGGATTCGCTGGCCGGTCCAGCAACGGAGACGACACCATGCAAACGGAAAGCGCCGCCGATATCGTCGCGCCCACCTCCGTCGCGGCGCTCGCCGCCACGCTCGATTACGATGCCGCGCCGAACGAAGGCGACGCGCTTCCGCCCTTGTGGCACTGGATTTTCTTCAGGCCGATCGCGAGGCAATCGCTCATCGCGGAAGACGGGCATCCGCAGAAAGGCAGTTTCCTGCCCGACCTCGGCCTGCCGCGACGCATGTGGGCCGGCGGGCGTCTGCGCTTTCCGGCGCCGGTGATCGTCGGTGAACGCATCACGCGCGAATCTACCATTCTCGATGTCAGCGAAAAGCAAGGCCGCACGGGCAAGCTCGGATTCGTGACGGTCGGGCATCGCATTTGCTGCGGCGATGTCACCGCGATCGAGGAAGAGCACGACATCGTGTATCGCGAACCGGCCGTACCCGGCGCACCCGCGCCCGCCCCGACTCCCGCGCCCCGCGACGCGCAATGGCAACGCAATATCGTGCCCGACGAAACGCTGCTGCTGCGCTATTCGGCGCTGACCTTCAACGCGCATCGCATCCACTACGACAAGCCTTACGTCACGCAGGTCGAAGGCTATCCGGGCCTCGTCGTGCATGGGCCGCTCATCGCGACGCTGCTGATGGATCTGCTGCGCCGCCAGTTGCCCGATGCGACTGTCATCGACTTCTCTTTCAAGGCGCAGCGTCCGTGTTTCGCCGGCAATACGCTGCATCTGTGCGGCCAGCCATCGGCGGACGGCAAGACCGTCGAGCTGTGGTCGAAAGATCACGAAGGCTGGCTCGGTATGACCGCCCGCGCGACGCTCGCCTGAATCGTTTGACTCGTTTGACGATACGAACCCAATAGCCAAGCACATCATGATCGAATCCACTCCCGACGCTTATCAGGACATCCGCGAAGCCGTGCGTGATCTTTGCGGTCAGTTCTCCGGCGAATACTTTCGCAAGATCGACGAAGCGCGCGGCTATCCCGAAGCATTCGTCGATGCGCTCACGAAAGCGGGCTGGCTCGCCGCGCTGATTCCGCAAGAGTACGGCGGCTCGGGTCTCGGGCTGACCGAAGCGTCGGTCATCATGGAAGAGATCAATCGCTCGGGCGGCAACTCGGGCGCGTGTCACGGCCAGATGTACAACATGGGCACGCTGCTGCGTCATGGCTCGGCGGAACAGAAGAAGCGCTATCTGCCGAAGATCGCATCGGGCGAATTGCGTCTGCAATCGATGGGCGTGACCGAGCCGACCACCGGCACCGATACGACAAAAATCAAGACGACCGCAGAAAAGAAAGGCGATCGTTATGTGATCAACGGTCAGAAGGTATGGATCTCGCGCGTGCAGCATTCCGATCTCATGATCCTGCTCGCGCGCACCACGCCTGTCGCGGATGTGAAGAAGAAGAGCGAGGGCATGTCGATCTTCATCGTCGATCTGCGCGAAGCGATCGGCCACGGCCTCACGGTGCAGCCGATCCTCAACATGGTGAATCACGAGACCAACGAGTTGTTCTTCGACAATCTGGAGATTCCCGCCGAGAATCTGATCGGCGAGGAAGGCAAAGGCTTCAAGTACATCCTCGACGGGCTGAACGCGGAGCGCACGCTGATCGCGGCGGAGTGCATCGGTGATGGCTACTGGTTCATGGACAAGGTTTCGCAGTATGTGAAGGATCGCGTCGTGTTCGGGCGGCCTATCGGCCAGAATCAGGGCGTGCAGTTTCCGATTGCGCGCGCCTATGTCAATGTCGAAGCGGCGAACCTGATGCGCTTCAAGGCGTGCGAACTCTTCGATTCGCACAAGCATTGCGGCGCGCAGGCCAATATGGCGAAGCTCCTCGCCGCCGATGCCTCATGGGAAGCGGCCAACGCGTGTCTGCAATTCCACGGCGGATTCGGCTTCGCGGCGGAATACGATGTCGAACGCAAGTTCCGCGAGACGCGTCTCTATCAGGTCGCGCCGATCTCGACCAACCTGATTCTCTCGTATGTCGCCGAGCATATCCTCGGCCTGCCGCGCTCGTTCTGAAGGAGGCCGATCATGCGTCCACTGCAAGGCATCAAGGTCGTCACGTTCGAGCATGCGATAGCCGCGCCCTTCTGCACGCGTCAGCTCGCCGATCTGGGCGCGCGCGTGATCAAGATCGAGCGTCCGGGAACAGGCGATTTCGCTCGCAACTACGACGAACGCGTGTCCGGGCTCGCATCGCATTTCGTGTGGACGAACCGTTCGAAGGAGAGCGTGACGCTCGACGTCAAGCATCCTGAAGCGCTCGATGTCGTGCACAAGCTGCTCTCCGATGCGGATGTATTCGTGCAGAACCTCGCACCCGGCGCGACGCAACGGCTCGGGCTCGACTACGACACATTGAAGGTGCGTTATCCGCGCCTCATCGTGTGCGATATCTCGGGCTATGGTTCGGATGGCCCGATGCGCGATAAGAAGGCCTACGACCTGCTGATTCAAAGCGAATCGGGCTTTCTGAGCATCACGGGCTCGGAGGGAGAACCCGCGAAGGCAGGCTGCTCGATCGCCGATATCGCCGCCGGCATGTACGGCTACACCAACATCCTCGCGGCGCTCATCGAGCGCGGGCAGACGGGGCGCGGCAAGCGCATCGACATCTCCATGCTCGAAAGCATGGTCGAATGGATGAGCTATCCGCTCTACTACGCGATCGACGGGCAGACGCCGCCGCGTCAGGCGGGCGCATCGCACGCGACGATCTTTCCTTATGGCCCGTTCCAGGCAGGAGACGGCAAGACCGTCATGCTCGGCCTGCAAAACGAGCGCGAATGGAAGAAGTTCTGCGAGATCGTGATTCGCCAGCCCGCGCTTCAGGACGACGAGCGCTTCTGCGCGAACAGCCGTCGCACGCAGCATCGCGAAGCGTTGACGCACATCATCGTCGAAGCGTTCGCTTCGCTGACCGCCGCGCAAGTCATCGAGCGGCTGGAGGAAGCGGGCATCGCCAATGCGCGCATGAACGACATGCACGACGTGTGGAAGCACGAACAACTCGAAGCGCGGCATCGCTGGACACGCGTCGAAACGCCCGCCGGCGCGATTCCCGCGCTCTATCCGCCGGGACTCGGCAGCGCCGATGAACCGCGCATGGACGCCGTGCCCGCGCTCGGCCAGCACACCGTTGCGGTCTTGCGCGAACTCGGTCTCGACGATAAAGCCATCGAGCGCTTGCGCGCAGCGAATGCGATCTAGTTTTGCGGTCCCCGCTTGCGCATCGTCACGCCTTGCCAGCTATCGTGTTCGATATGCTCGGCGATCAACTCGATCAGCGTCTCGCGCACCGCGACCGTCGCCGAGTTCATCGGCGCGCCATTGGGCCAGCAGATGCTGGCTGGCCGCCTGATCGTCGGCTCGACGATTCTTCGCATCTTCGGCAGGAGCGCCTCGTTCCATTGCGCGATTGCCGATGAAGGAAGAATCGTGCAGGCCCGGCCCGAATTCGCGATCAGCAAGAGCGCGGGCAACGAGTCGATATCCGCGACGATATTCAATTCGACCTTCTCGCTCGCGAAAGTGCGCTCGATCAAAAGACGCAAGCCGTTCGACGCGCCGGGCGCGACGAGCTTGACGCCCGCAAGCTTTGCGAGCGGGCATGTCGATGCGCGCGGCGAGATATCGCCGCCCGGATCGCCCAACAGATAAAGCGTTTCATCGAGCACGGGCAAGGCCGTGATGCCGGGTGTATCCGATTCGCGAAACAGGATGCCGAGATCGAGCCGGCCATTGGCGAGCAGCTCGTTCAGATAGCCGCTCATGCTTTCGAAGAATTGCAGGCGAATGCCGGGGTATTGATCCTGGATGCGCTCGAATAGCGGAACCGCGAGCACGGAGGCCATCGTCGTCGGCAAGCCGACCGCCACCGTGCCGGATTCGGCGCCCGCGCCCTTGGTCACTTCCTGCTTGAGTTGTTCCATCTGCCGCAGCACGAGACGCGCATGGCGATAGAGGGCATCGCCTTCGGCGGTCGGCGTGACGCCATGATTGCTGCGCAGAAGGAGCGTGACGCCGAGTTCTTCTTCGAGCCGCGCCATCTGCTGGCTGAGCGAAGGCTGTGCGACGAATAGCTTTTCCGCCGCCTTGCCGAGACTGCCGTAATCGACGATGCTGACGAAGTAGCGAAGCTGGCGGACGTCCATGTGGAATGGCGAGAGTCGGTGACAGGCGCGCGCGTGAGTGTCCGGCGCCGGTCGCCTATTCTATAACTCGCGGGTCCGCATGAACTATGCGCGCGCGCCTTCGAGTATTGTTTGCGCGCGAAGCACGACTGGCCGGTCCACCATTTTTCCATCGACGGCGACGGCCGCGCCGTTCGCATTCGAGAACGCATCGAGTATGCGCTTCGCCCATGCGAGTTCGGATTCGCTCGGCGCATAACATTCGTTGATCGTTCGAACCTGCTTCGGATGGATGCACAGCTTCCCCGCGAAGCCGCGGCGCTTTCCATTGAGCGTTTCGTGCTTCAACGCGTGTTCGTCGTCGATCGCGGGCGTCACGCCGTCGATCGGTGGGCCGATGCCCGCGACCTTCGATATCATCGCGAGATTCGCGCGGAACGGATCGAGAACATCGTCGTCGGTGGCCATGTTCATGTCGGCACAGAAGTCGAGCGTGCCGAACATCAACTGATGCACGTACGGTGCTTTCGCGATCTCTAGCGCGTTGAACATGCCCTTCGCGCTTTCGATCAACGGAAACAGCGGCATTCTGCTCTTCGTGCGCGAGACGAGCGCGATGATATCCGCGGCGCTTTCCGCCTTCGGCAACACGATGCCCGCCACGCCGCGCAGCTTGCCCAGTTGCGCATCGCGATCGAACCACGGCGTATCGCGCGCGTTCACGCGAATCAGCACGGGACGCTCGGGCGAGAGCCATGCGGCCACGACATCGCGCGCCTCGTCCTTGCTCGCGGGCGCGACGGCATCTTCCAGATCGATGATGATCGCGTCGGCGCCGCTGTCCAGCGCCTTCGCGAAACGCTCGGGGCGATTGCCCGGCACGAACAGAAACGAACGATATCGATCGGCGTTCGTTTTGGCGGGCGTTCGCATCACAGTTCGTTGACCAGTTCGGGGACCATCGTGAACAGATCGCCGACGAGACCGTAATCGGCCACGCTGAAAATCGGCGCTTCCGGGTCTTTGTTGATCGCGACGATCACCTTCGAATCCTTCATGCCCGCGAGATGCTGAATCGCGCCCGAGATGCCGACCGCCACGTACAGTTGCGGCGCGACGATCTTGCCGGTTTGACCGACCTGATAATCGTTCGGCACGTATCCC
>Ga0160464_100046_pt1 | contig 144789 bp, 125 predicted proteins | sample HID1971I_E11MG_FD_108275 | JGI IMG/M metagenome (GOLD analysis project Ga0160464, IMG submission 108275) | Enriched millipede-associated microbial communities from UW Madison campus, WI, USA - HID1971I_E11 MG | ecosystem: Host-associated > Arthropoda: Insects > Digestive system > Unclassified ...
GATAACACTTTAGTGATAGCTGCTGTTAAGGTTGTTTTACCGTGGTCAACGTGACCGATTGTGCCGATGTTTAAGTGCGGCTTGCTGCGGTCAAACTTTTCTTTTGCCATGTTTTTATACTTAATTAGTAGGTTAACTTTTTATTTTTATTTATTGTTTTGATACAATTTCAATACAAAAAACCTTGTCTATTCTGCCTACCAGCAGATTCAACAAAGCATCTTTATTTTTAGAGCCAAAGATGGGACTTGAACCCACGACCTCTTCCTTACCAAGGAAGTGCTCTACCGCTGAGCTACTTCGGCTTTTAATCTCCCTCTGTTTAAAGCCTTCGTATCTCTCAATACATTAAAACTTAAAACGCTTTCGCCGACTGCCCAGCTTTTTATTGGAGCGGAAGACGAGGTTCGAACTCGCGACCTATAGCTTGGAAGGCTATCGCTCTACCAACTGAGCTACTTCCGCATTTTTTTGTGGGGAGAGAAGGATTCGAACCTTCGAAGTCTTGCGACAACAGAGTTACAGTCTGTCCCATTTGGCCACTCTGGTATCTCCCCCAAAAAAGAGCCTCCTATCGGGATCGAACCAATGACCTACTGATTACAAGTCAGTTGCTCTACCAGCTGAGCTAAGGAGGCTTATATCATCATTGCTTACAATTCAAGCAACAAATTATATAATATTAATCTTTCATAGAACTTTCCATTTCTCTGTGAGGCCTACGCCCTTTCTGAAATGGAATGCAAATCTACAAGAATAAAACTTCTACACAAAATTATTTTAAAAAAAAAGATAGATGAATCTGCATCCATCTATCTTCTTCTTTAAAAGCGAAAAATAGGAACCTAGTAATCAGTTACTTCGTTCTCCGCAAGCAAAGCCTTATGCTCACTTAATTTTGCTCTTGTTTTATCTTTATGTTTCGTAATTTGCTTTCTTAAGGATTCTATCGCCAAATCTGTCGCCTCTTCAAACGTCTTGCATTGCTCCTTCGCAAACATCGTCCCGCCCGGAACGATCAACTTGATCTCCGAGATCTTGTTTGCCTCATCTTCTACGTTCTCCAATTTTAAATAGACTTCACCGCTGATAATCTGGTCAAAAAACTGATCCAGCTTATCCACCTTCTTCTGTATAAAGTCCTGCAATTTAACATCTGCATTGAAATGGATCGATTGAACTGTAATTTTCATGTTTCCTCCTTTGTTACGCCTTTGGATGGGCTTGTTTATAGATTAATTTTAACTTTTCTATTGTATTGTGTGTGTATACCTGCGTGGCAGCCAGACTCGTGTGCCCCAGCAATTCTTTAATATCATTCAAATCAGCCCCCATGTTCAACATACTCGTCGCATAGGAATGTCTCAATACATGCGGGCTCCTTTTGTCCTGTGTGGTCACATGTGTCAAATAACTTTTGACGATACCATACACAAAACCTCTCGTCGCATCCTTGCCTTTATCTGTAACGAATAACTTATCGGTTTTGTTGTCAAAATTTTGTTGATTTTTCAAAGCAATGTAAGCTTCGATCTGATTCACAAGCTGTTTGGTGATCGGAATAATTCTTTCCTTATTTCCCTTCCCCAAAACCCGAACCACAGATTCGTACACATTCACGTCTTTGTCCTCCAGATGCAACAATTCTGCCAGCCGCATGCCTGTTCCAAAAAAAGTCTCGATGATCACTTTATTCCGTACCGACGGAAAGCTATCGTCAAAAAACTCCTTCGAATCCAACAGCCTGTCCATTTTATCGTCGTCGATAAATACAGGCAAACGCTTCGGCACAGCAGGCGCCTTGATCAAAGCCATCGGGCTCGAATCAATAACCTCTTCCCTCAATAAATATTTATAAAAACTGCGCAAAGTAGAAAGCTTGCGGCCCACAGAATTCTCAGACATCCCAGTTTCCAGCAGGAAGATCATATAGTCCCTCACTTGTGTATGCTTCACCTCCGTCACCTCCATCTCAAACGTCTCCCTGATATAACCGGAAAACTGCCTCAGATCATTTTCATAAGATTCACAGGTATGCGGAGAATAGCGCTTCTCATGCCGGATATATGTCAGGAACTGCTCGATGGGCATAAAAACTATTTGTATTATGGTTAAGTGAATGTACAAAATACATTTATCATTCTCAACAAGAAATTTGTTAAAATAGATTCATAAAAAAAGCCACCGGATAAATCCAGTGGCTTCTATATAGCGAATGCGTAAATGAAAACTAGATGTTTCCTTCCAACTGCATATTTTGCTTATAAACTGCGTGCTTAACTTGAGTACGACGAGTTACAGATTTTTTCTCGTATGCCTGACGACTACGTAGTTCTCTCAACACACCCGTTTTCTCAAATTTCTTCTTGAAACGTTTCAAAGCTTTATCCAGTGATTCGCCGTCTTTAATATTAATTATGATCATAACGTTAAAATACCTCCTCTCGTTGTTTTTAGGATTGCAAAGGTAAACATAAAATTTAAAATACAATCATTCAGCCTGATATATTTTTTATCCGCCAAAAAATCACCCCTTCAGCCCCTTCAAAAGAACCTGAAAGAATGAAATGTAAAATCCGGCGACTTTTCAATCGCCGGATTGCTCAACTTATATCTGGTTAGAATATGCTTTTTTAAGAATAAAGTGAAGCTCTTTTTTTGAGAAAAAATTTGGCAGACACTTTATAGTTTAATAAATGTAAGAAAAATAATTTTAATATTTCAAAATTTCTCGTGCAATAACTATTTTTTGTATCTCCGAAGTGCCCTCACCTATCGTGCAGAGCTTACTGTCCCTATAAAATTTTTCTACAGGGAAGTCTTTGGTATACCCATAACCCCCAAAAATCTGTACCGCATCGGTAGCTACACGTACACAAACCTCTGAGGCAAAGTACTTAGCCATCGCAGATTCCTTGGTCATTGCCTGTCCCCGGTTCTTCAAATCTGCAGCCTGCCTGATCAGCAATTCTGCCGCCTCAATTTCAGTCGCCATATCTGCCAGCTTAAAACTGATCGCCTGAAAACTGGAAATCGGCTGTCCAAACTGATGCCGCTGTTTAGAATACGCCACCGCCGCATCGTAAGCACCTTTAGCAATCCCCAGTGACAAAGCAGCAATAGAAATCCTGCCGCCATCCAATACTTTCATTGCTTGTTTAAACCCATCACCTACATTCCCCAATAAATTGGCTTTCGGCACCCGGCAGTTGTTAAATACCATCTCCGTGGTTTCAGAAGCGCGCATCCCCAGCTTATTCTCTTTCTTGCCGGCCGAAAATCCAGGTGTGCCGCGTTCAACGACAATTGCAGAGATACCCTTGGCGCTGCCCTGTTCGCCAGTCCGCACCATCACCACAGCTACATCGCCTGATTTACCATGCGTAATCCAGTTTTTCGAGCCATTCAGGATATAGTCATCTCCATCTTCAACCGCAGTAGTCATCATTCGCAAGGCGTCCGACCCAGTGTTGGCTTCCGTCAGTCCCCAGGCACCGATCCATTCAGCCGTGGCCAGCTTAGGCAGCCATTTTAGTTTCTGCTCTTCATTCCCAAAAGCCAGTATATGCCCGGTGCAGAGCGAATTGTGCGCCGCTACCGAAAGTCCGATCGAACCACATACCCGGGCCACTTCTACAATTACATCCACATATTCCTGGTAGCCAAAGCCCGACCCGTTGTATTCTTCAGGAACCAAAACCCCCATCAGCCCCAGCTCACCCAACTGCTTAAATACCTCCACTGGAAAATGCTGGACTTCATCCCATTCCATCACACTTGGACGGATGTGCCGTTCCGCAAAATCCTTCACCATTGCCCTGACCATTTCCTGGTTTTCGGATACCTTAAAATTGTATCCTATCGTTTCATCAAAAGTTTGTTGCATGTCTTGATTAATTTTACCCGGATTATCAAAAGAAACATACACCTTAACAGTGCCTGTCTCTTTCAACAATACCGGCTGTTTTCCATTGGTTGCCGGCAATGATAACAATTTAAATCAAAACAGCGTGACGCCGAAAAGTCCTCATTTATAGAACGAAACGGTATATAGTTCAATAACCCATTTGCGTGAATAACCGCCTGCAAAAAAGTACCTCAAAAAAAATTATATTTTTTTCTCTTGTTTATTGGCTTCCCCAACCTTCCGCTTATGCGGTTGTTTCTACGGTGCCCACATATTCACTGGCTCCCATTCGCTTTCCACTGATATCGCTAAAATTCATATAGCAATGAAAAGTTTCCCCCACATAGGTCGCAGGCAATTCAATTTCATATTGCAGATCGCTCCGCTGTGCTTTGTCCACCAATATGATCCGCTTATCGGAGGTCGCACTATAAATTAACAGACTGGCCTGATCGTTATACCTGCTATTCACATTATCCTGCTGTGGCCACCATTTGAACCTGATCTTGTTGGGCGCAACAAATTCTACCGAAGCACAATTCGGACGCTCTACCGGCCCGCGGCTATACACCAGCTTCGGAAAATTGAGCGCAATGTCAAAATCAATTTGATCACTTTCTGAACTGCCAGGAGCAGTAGCCGATTGTTCGGGATCATTTATAACCGCAGCAGAATCCGCGTCAGTTGGCACTTCACTTTCTATAAAAGCATGCGCAAAATTATAACTGAATGCGGCATTAATCGGACTTTGGCCCTTTTTCACATCTTTTTTAAATCCTGGGTTTACCTACAAGCAGCTCGTTTAGAAACTTAAATATGGCGAAAGCCGGTTCAGCGTCTCAGCCTCCAAAATCACAATCTTGCTTAAGTCTTCGGACGATCTGAACTGGCCATGCTGCTTTCTATATTGTATAATGGCATTAATCTGCTTATACTTCAAATAAGGATGATTTCGAAGATCTTCAAATGTCGCGGTGTTGATATCGATTTTTTTCAAGAGGGATGCATCGACCCGTACCTGATCTTTTATCTCCTCATACTTAGTGCTATCCAATCCGAATACTTCCCTCAACTGCTCCTTTTTACAAAAGCCGCCCAGCCGTTCCCGGTATTTAATAATTCGGCGCGCAAATGCCGGACCTATGCCCCGGATCTCTTCCAGCAACAAAGAATCGGCCCGGTTGATCTCTATGATGGGTGCCGCTTTTTTTGGTGATGCCGATTGCCCTATATACGGCAGGCCTGAGAACCTGGCCCCTCCCTCTGAAGAGGCTCTTTTATTATTCATTACACTACGACCCGGTGATGCTTCTGACGCAGCAATTCGTACATAAGGTGCAATGCGCTCATACACTTTTGGCGATATAGTATACATCTTCTGCAAATCTTCCTTCGTGTTAAAGCGACCTCCTTTATTGAGGTATTTCTGCACAGACCGGGCCTGCTTTTCCGACAAGCCCAATTGCTGCCATTCTGAAATGCTCAACACATTCGGATCGAAATACCCCAGCTCATCGCCCTTAGAAAAACGAGCCGCAGAACGGGCAGCACCCTGAGCATAACCTTGAGCCTGAAACTGATCGTGACTCCGGAACTGAGATTGAGAAACATCAGAATCGTCTAAGTTTTGCGCCGACAATTCCCTTATCGCCAAATGCTCAGAAGGCAGATCCTCCAGATCAGGGCGAAGCAACACATACACCTTTGGCGTGATCGCAATCAGAAAAATAAGGACCACCATAGTCAGAAGACCGTTCAACTCTCCTCTGCTCAGGTCAAAGTATAGATTAAGCCATTTTCTCATAACAGTACGAATGTACTACCGATTATTTTAAATATTATATTACTTTTGATGTTGCCTTAAAAATTAGTCGGAGTCGCCACGTTTGAAACCGTAACTACCTTAATAATAGCGCATATAAGAATAATGATAATGGTGCTAACTTTAGTTTTTTAAATGAAGATCATAACAACTCAGGAATTTGCACAAGCCACTAAGCTGGATAAGCTCGGGGTACCTGGTCTCGCTGCTTTGTTGATGGAGATGATGAAACTTAACGACATCAACAAGGTTTTTTCTAAAAATGTACACTACAGCGGTCTCGAATTTGTAGACAAAATATTGGAAACGATCGGTGTTACTATAGACTTTGATGAGGATGATCTAAAGAATATTCCTAAAACAGGGGGTTTTATTGCCATCGCCAATCACCCGTATGGCGGTGTGGAAGGTCTGGCACTGGTCAAATTACTTTGTGCGGTAAGGCCTGAAGCCAAGGTCATGGTCAACTTTATCCTGAAAAAGATCCCGAACCTAAGCGAGTTTTTCGTAGCGGTCAATCCTTTTGAAAACGTACAGCATTCTTCTAGTATTAGCGGCCTTAAGGCCACTTTTGATCTTTTAAAAAGCGGCACACCCATCGGTATCTTCCCTGCGGGAGAGGTATCTACTTTTGATCTCGACAAACAGGAAATCACCGACCGCCTATGGCACCCGGTGGTGGGCAAGCTGATCGCCAAATCTAAACTGCCGGTCGTGCCCATCTATTTTCATGGCAACAACGGCGTACTGTTCAATATTCTCAGCTTTATTCATCCCACCCTGCGCACTGCGAAGCTGCCGTCAGAATTTCTAAATAAACAGGGACTGAAAATAAAAGTACGTATAGGCAAACCGATCCACATACAAGACATCTCTTACAGCAATACCAATAAGTTGTTGGACTTTCTGCGGGCCCGCACTTATGCCTTAGGCACTGGATTGGAGCAGGAAAGAAAACTCTTTAACCCGATCAATCTCTTTAAAATAAAGAAAAAACCGGAGCCCATTGTTGAAGAAACCAACCGTCAGCTCATTGTTAGCGAAATAGCGCAACTGGAAAATTATCGGGTCTGGGTAGAAAAAAACTATGAAGTCTATATTGTTCCTACTTCGAGCATCCCCAATGTATTGAGGGAGATCGGGCGACTGAGAGAGATCACTTTCAGAGAAGTTGGCGAAGGTTCGAATAAGAAAATCGATCTGGACAACTACGATATTTATTACAACCACTTATTTATTTGGGACAAAGACCTGCAAAACATTGTCGGTGCGTATAGAATCGGTAAAGGCGATGAGATCCTGGACACCATGGGTCGCCGGGGCTTTTACCTTTCTGAATTGTTTAAGATCAAAGAACCTTTTTATCCCATATTGAGAGAAGGAATAGAGCTTGGCCGTTCCTGGATCAGAAAGGAATATCAGCAAAAGCCTTTGCCTTTGTTTCTGCTTTGGAAAGGAATTTTAAAATACCTCCTCGATAATCCGCAGTATCGCTACATGTTTGGCCCGGTGAGCATCAGCAACAGCTTCTCTCAGTTCTCCAAATCCTTAATCGTGGATTACATCACCAAAAATCATTTTGATTATGAGCTGGCGCACTATGTAAAGCCAAAGAACAAGTTTAAAGCCGATCTCTCTGCGATAGATAAGGATTTGCTGATTGAAAGCAGTGAATCGTTGAAAGACCTGGACAGCCTCATCTCTGACATTGAGAATTCGCACATTAAGATCCCGGTATTGCTGCGCCAGTATATGAACCTCAATGCCAAGATCATCTGCTTTAATATAGACCCCAAATTCTCAGATTGCCTGGATGGTTTCCTGGTGGTCGACACACAAAATATCCCAGCAGAAATGCTTGAGAAGATAGGCAAGAATATTTAGAAAGTCTTGTTTTACATAGCCGTTAACGCAAAAAGCCACGACATCCATCGTGGCTCTTTTGTATCAACTAAACCTTATAAATACTAACCAGGTATCTATGCCACAAAAGTATGGCTGGATTGTTAAGAACCCGTTAAGGAAGTATAATGAAATCATTGCTTTTTCAAATATCTATCTCTCCTATTAAATCCGATTGAAGAGGTTCATTTTTCTATAAAATCAGCGGGACTTAACAAGAAGATATAATTTAACACTCTGTTAATATGGGCTTCAACCTTGTTGTCCAACTTTGTACAATGAACCTTCATCTTGATATATGTCCAAAAGGGAAGTTGACCTGATCGTCCTGTCTGATGTCCACCTGGGTACTTATGGCTGCCACGCCAAAGAGCTGCTCAATTACCTCAAAAGCGTAAAACCTAAGACGCTCATCCTCAACGGCGACATCATAGACATCTGGCAGTTCAGCAAATCCTATTTCCCTGAGTCACATATGAAACTGATCCGCAGGATCATGAAGTTCGTAACAGACGGCGTACCCGTCTATTACCTGACCGGAAACCACGATGAAATGCTGCGCAAATTTAGCGACCTCAGCATCGGAAGCTTTCAACTGACCGACAAGCTGGTCTTGCAGCTCGGCGATAAAAAAGCATGGTTTTTTCATGGAGATGTATTTGATGTGACTATGCAGCATTCCAAATGGCTGGCCAAGCTGGGCGCCATCGGTTACGACACGCTGATCCTGATCAACAGTTTTGTCAACTGGGTACTCAGCCTGATGAAGCGGGAAAAGATGAGCTTCTCTAAAAAGATCAAGGCGCATTTTAAAGACGCAGTTAAATTTATCAACGATTTTGAAAACACCGCTGCCGACCTGGCGATCGACAAAGGCTATGGTTATGTGGTCTGCGGACATATCCATCAACCTGAAATCCGGCAGATAAAAACTGAGGAAGGTGAAGTGCTTTACCTTAATTCTGGCGACTGGGTAGAAAACCTCACTGCCCTCGAATACCACAAAGGTCATTGGAGCATCTATAAATACCTGCCGGAAGAACATAAAAACCAGCAGGAAGATACAGATCTGCTCGATGCAGAAGACCTCAATTTAAAGCTGGATGTCAAGCTGATGTTTGAACGCTTTCGGACAGAGCGGCTTTAAGTAAGAAATCAGCGTACCAGAATCCGGAAGATTTAATCCTGCGCTGCTGCGTTTCAAAATCAACGTGTACCAATCCAAACCTTGGGTGATAGCCCTCTGCCCATTCAAAATTATCAGTCAGGGTCCAAACGAAATAACCGTTGACCGCCACCCCTTCCTGCTTTGCCTTGAGTACTTGGGCAATATGCTCCTGAAGGTATTCTTTCCGTCTCACATCATCTACCGTACCATCTTCATTGACCACATCCGGAAAAGCAGAGCCATTTTCGGTCACATAGATATTTCTGATCTGCGGGTATTGACCAAACTTTTTGAGTATATGATAGATCGCTGGAGGGTATACCTCCCATTTCATATCTGTTAACTGCACATTTCTATGTTCCGCTTTCACCAGTCGTGCATGTAAATAAGGCGTCAGCAGGGAGTACCTGACTATCTCACGGGTATAATTCTGTATCCCGATAAAATCAAAATCAAATACCATCCGGTCCTCATCACCAGGGTGAAAATATTTATTTAATTTCTTCAAAATCGGGACATCTTTTACCGGATAGCCCATCCCCAGAATTGGTTCGATAAACAGCCGGTTAAATAAAGTATCTGCGCGCAGGGCGGCAGCCACATCCCTTGATTTATTGGAATAAGGCTCCACCCAGCTGCAGGAAAAAGTAGTGCCGATTTGTGCTTTAGGACAAAGTTCTCTGAGTATTCGTCCCCCTTCAGCCATACAAAGCACAGCATGGTGCACAGCAGGAAGAAAGTTTTTCAAGCCTGTCCTGCCCGGGGCATGCACACCCAGAAAATACCCCGCACCAGTAAAAACCATTGGTTCATTCATGACCATCCAATGCTTAATGCGGTCGCCAAAAAGATTGGCACACAGCACTGCATAGTCTGAAAACCAATCAATCACAGCCCTATTGGTCCAGCCCCCTTTTTCTTCCAGTGCCTGCGGCAAGTCCCAATGGTATAGTGTAGGCCAGGGTTCGATGCCTTGCTCCAGGCAATGGTCGATCAGCTGATTGTAAAAATCAATTCCTTTTTGGTTGGGTGTACCCCTGCCCTGGGGCAAGATCCGCGACCAGGAAATGGAAAACCGAAAATTAGGAATATTCATCTGTTTGACCAGCGCAATATCCCGTTCATATTCCTGGTAAAAATCACAGGCCACCCGGGCATGATGCCCATCTTTTATCTTCTTTTTTTGGCTGGTAAATACGTCCCACACCGAAGCTCCTTTATCATCCATGTCACAGCTCCCTTCAATTTGAAAAGCCGCGGTAGATACGCCCCATTTAAAATCATCTCCAAATAGCTGTTTATTCAAGCTATCCGCTTCTTTATCCATCATGATAATTGTCGTAATTCAGTTTTGTAAGAAATACCTTAGTTTTTTATTCAGCCGGCCGGTTTATATCACTTAAATAAACCAATCCAAAACAGGCTCTGAAGCATGCTTACTGACGATGTTGTTTAGAATTTCCTGAGTCTGATCCTGGTAGTTTACCTGGATTTTCTCCCCGTTTTGGAGCCAGTCTGTTATCCTGGCTTCATGCTTGGATTTGAGACTTTTGATCACAGTCACGCCCATTTGCTGAAGCGAGGCAGCGTTCAGATGCTGTTCGTATTGATTTTTCATGGGAATGACCAGCAGTTTCTTGCCCATATAAAGTGCTTCTGCAGGTGTTTCAAAACCGGCACCACACAGTACTCCTGAAGACCTGGCCATGCTCTTGGTAAACTTTTCGGCATGTACCGGCTGGATATTGATGTTTTTGAATTTTTTAGGCTTCTTGTTGTGCTTGGAAAACACCTCCCATTGGACGTCTTTATAGGCCGATAAGCGCTTGATCAAACGTTCATCGTCATACGACGGCAGGTAGACCGTGAAGTGTCCGCGGTCTTCTATCTTTTGCTCCCTGACTTCCTTGCGGATGACCGGTGTAAATATATGGTCATCATAGGCTTCAAAATGGAAGCCATACTTCACGCTGGCAGGTGCATAGTTGTTTAGGATCATTGCGCCCATAGGGTCCCTGTGCTCGGGCCTGGGCGCATAGCGCGACAATACCGCCGCCTGATGGCTCAGCGCAATGCACGGTTTGTTTTTAAGATTACAGGCCCAGGCCGATACGGGTTCGAAATCATTGATCACGAGGTCGTATTCTTCTACCGGCAAGGCATTAATGGCTTTGCTGAGCTTTCTGACATCCGCTTTCACGACGGTTTTCCAAAGATTGACGCCCCCTGACTTGCCAAAAATAAAACTAAGCCCCTTTAGTTTATAGGTCAAAGGAAAGGGCAGGGTCAGATCACCCTGTATACCGCTGACCAATATATCGACCTCACCAAGTTTCTGAAGACAAGGAATAATATCTTTGGCCCTGCTCAAATGACCATTTCCAGTCCCCTGGACTGCATACAGAATTCTCATATCCGCTTATCTCGCAAATGATGCTTTGATGATTTCGCGAAAATATAGTTCTTTAAAATATTGGATGAGTCGTAATGGATTTAGTATAAACTTCATAACCGTATGTATTTTACATAAAAATACGGCATCAAGATGAAGCTAATCTATGGTTAATATGAAGATTATGTTACCAACCAGGCACCTTCCCGGCTTTGAATCTTTCTGATTCAGACCCGGTCTTTATCATGTGACTTCGGCGGTATTTCTGACTGGATCTTATCTTTCTCATAATCCTTCTGGTCTTTTCTATTGCGTCTGGCAAGAAAAACGATGAACAGAACGACTATAAATACGACAATGCCTACTATAGTGTAATTGATTTCCATATTAATTAAATAAGATGAGGCCTAAAAAAGTTTTAAATTAGTTCGCTCCCGTCGAAGCGGCAATTTCATAATTCTTTTTTTGGGTAAATGTCCTTCCAAATCTATCCTTTGCTTTTACTTCAATGGTGTGCTGTCCGACCGGAAGATTGGAGACAACCGGTGCTTTCCACAAGTGCGTACAAAGATTTGGCCCATTTGGACGACGACCGCTCAGCAACTCTTCGGTGTTGTCCCATTTATGCAAGACATTTGTAAAATCAGGTGCATATTCCATTACCTGCTGCATGGCTATCCATTGACCTTCGTCTACACGGTACATCACCTCATCACCAGCACCGCCCATAAAGAAATTGGCGTAAACAGCGGCAGAGGTTTTTTTACCTTGTGCGATAAGTTTTGGCGCAGTGACCTCAATCTGATAATCTGCCGGTTTATCAACTACTTTGTAATCCACTGTATACTGATTGCCTTTAAACGATACGAAAGCATAGCCCTTAGGAGTGCCATCACTCATAGTAGCCAAGGGAATACCTTTTTCATTGAGCTCACCTGAATACCAGTTGCCCGAAGTAGTACCTACATTATAGTGGTGGTGCGGTTTTTCCTGTTTCCAGCCATCTGCGGCCACCAGATAATCCTGTCTTTGATTGTGGGTATGGGCCGACATCGAAAACGTGTTGGGAAATCGCTTTAAAATATCAAAAATCTTAACCCGGTCTTCATCTCTGAAGGAATCGCCAATTTGTTCCAGTTCAGCAAAAGGGATGTGGAAAGCCAGTACGATCAGATGGTCTTCAGGTACGAATTTCAAATCATTCTCTACAAAATCCAACTGATCTTTGCGGAAGCCACCCCAGTAACCTTTACCGTCGCGCGGATCTGGATACAGTATATCGTCTAGCACAATAAAATGCACTTTGCCATAGTTGAAAGCATAGTTGGCCGGACCAAAATGTGCTTCATAAGTCTCATCTGAAAGAGAGTCTGCGGGCGCGTCATAATTCATATCGTGATTGCCCATCAGGTTGTACCATGGAATACCCACACGCTTCACCGCATCGATGTATGGATTAAAGAGGCTAAGGTTATCGCCTACCAAATCACCCATGCTCAGGCCAAATTCAATATTTTTAATTCCTTTTACTTCTTCGACTACCGCTTTATCAAAAAAACCTATTTCTTCGAGGGAGTACGGTTGCGGATCACCGAAGACCAGCATTTTAAAATCTTCTTTTTCGGCAGCTTGAATTAAACCGAAATCGACAGAAGAAGGAAGTTTTCCGGTTGGCTGTACGCCACTAAATTTAGAAGCTGGCGAACCGGCAGGTTTGTGGATATAGAAAAACTGGGGAAGGTTTTTGGCATTTACTTTTGGTGTATATCCTGCGGGTTTAATTACGGAGATGATCTGATCATTATTGCCTGGCAGTGCATAGCGGCCATTCTTATCTGTTTGTACCACCTGTACACCATTGGTCACGGATACATTTGGAATACCTTTTTCTGATTTTTCCCGTTTACCGTTGTTGTTTACATCATGATATACGTAGCCCTTTACTTCAGTTTGAGCATGCAGGCCAAATGAGGCCATGACCAATCCGGCCGCTAATAAAATTCTTTTCATATTAATTCTTCTTTGCAACATCTGATGATCTAATTCATCGGTTAAAAGTAGCTTTTAGATGTTAGTGATATATTAAATCGTGATTAAGTGTTTTAAGGTATTCAATGTTTCTAGTGTCTGGAAGTTTAATCAGTTAAGAAATTATCGCTTTTGTTCTGAAATAAAAACTTTTAAGGCATCGATGTGGTCTGTTCCGATCCAGTCGGTGCCGAGGGCTTTCTGCAGACTCCAGGACTGGGATTGGTCAGGCATTCCCCAAAAACGAAAAGGCTTATTTTTTAGGTGGGCCTGCCCGATCGCGTCTTTCATTTTATCCAATTCCTCCGGAGCTACTTTGCCTTTACCTTTCCATTTGCTATAGTTTTTAAAATTGACGCTGACCATTCCTATCCTTTTCCATTGCTGTTCTTTGAGGGTTTGTTTTAAATCGTGGTCATAAAAGATATAATCCGGATAATCGCTATAATTTTCAGGGAGAGGGATTTTGCCGGTCATCACGATCTTTAATTTACCCTTCTTCTCCAGCGTGGACAGGTATTTTTTCAACGGTTGCAGCTGTTTAATCAAAAGATCCATAGAGGTTTTGGTATCTGTCTTGATGTCTATGAGCAATTGAAGCTCTTCGGCTCTGCCTTTAAGCAGTTTTTTAAGCGGATTTAGATATAGGGTCTTGAGTGTCCTTGAAGGATCAAGTTCTTTATCGGTATGGGCCACGAGCAGGTCGCCGTTGACCGGGAAGATATCTGCTTCTATTGATCCAAACCCAGCCTGAAAGGCAGAAGTCAGGGGTTTTGATTGCAGATAATCGTTGTGCGAATGCGCGTTGGCAAGGGTATACGCCTTAGGTTGTCCGTTCACGGATGAATGGAGGCAAACTGAAACAAAAAGTAAGAAAATGAATCTCATAATGGAAATATATTGAATGAATGTAAATATAATGTTCACTTTTTGTATATTTAATATTAATAAATGAAAGAGATCAATGAGGTTCCTATGCAAGACATATGTTTTAACTCTGCTGCTGCTTTGTCAGGGTTATTTCTATGCGCAGGGGCAGCGGGAATCCTTTAAAGTATATTTCGAGTTTTATAATGATGCATTTAATCTTGATATTGACTCATCGATCCTAATAAATAATGACCGTAATTTATCTAAGCAATTGATCATTGATCAATATGATCAGGTAAATGGGGGGAAATATCATACAATCCTTGATAAGCTGCTGGCCTATAAAAATACGCATCAGCTAAACGACTGGCTGTATTATCAGCTCATCAGAAAAACGGCCCAGGCCATTAGTCCTAAGAGGGATAATTACGAACGCTATACCTTTTATAAATGGTTCTTCTTGGGCAAATCTGGCTACGACGCCAGGTTAACCATTGCCGATAACAGGATCATATTTTATGTATATAATGATGAAGATATTTCCGATATCCCTTTTGTTATGTTTAAGGACAGGAAATACATGTGCTTAAACCGGCATGATTATGCCTATGCCGACTTAAATAAAATTCCGCCTCATGAGATGATCAGCATGCCTGATGCTAAAGCGGCCTTTTCTTATAAAGTAACGCGGATGCCGGATTTTAAACCTGAGGATTACTACGAAAAACAAGTACAATTCAATTATAAGCACAAGACCTACCATTTCAATATCAAGCTCAACTCTGATGTGGGTGTCATCTTCGCGAATTATCCGGTCGTTGATTTTGAATCGTACTTTAATATTCCACTGAGTAAAGAAACGTATGGTTCGCTCATTCCATTGCTTAAAAAGAATGTAGCCGGCATGAAACAAAAGAAAGGGATAGATTACCTGATGCGCTTTACCAGGTATGCTTTTTTATATGAAGATGACGACAAAGTCTTTGGTAAAGAAAGGCGGCTGTCGCCGGAAGAAACGCTCTTTTCAGAGTATAGCGACTGCGATGACCGGGCTGCTTTGTTCTTTTATCTTGTGAAGGAAATTTACGATTTGCCAATGATTGCCATGTTATATCCTACACATATTACCATGGCAGTACAGTTTGACAAACCTATTGGACAGCACATTGTTTATCAGGGCAAGACATATTCTATTTGCGAACCCACCCCGCAAAAGGAAAACTTAAATATTGGGCAGCTTTCTTCAAATCTAAAGAATATGCCGTATAAGGTGGTGTATGCTTATGAGCCTAACATAAAAAAAACACCTTCCATTAATTAGGAAGGTGTTTTTTTATTGCCAATAGCTTAGTAGGCTGTTGCTTTAGGATTCCAGTTGGCCCAGCCAGCTGTCCAATCAGTAGTACCCATAGCACCAACAAAAGTTTCAGCAGTAAAGCCTGTAGAAAGATCTGTACCTGCAAAACTAGCTTTACCTAAAGCTGGCGAACCTGCTTTCAGAGTCAGATTAGGTGCAGTAAGTGAAGTGCTGGTAATTCCTGCCGCGTCAACGCTAGCAAGAACAGCATTATTCCCTAGAGCGGCGAATGTAGCTAACGTAGCTACGTCAGCGAATGAAGTAACAGCAATTAATCCGTAGTTTGCGCCAGCACCAAACACTAGATTATTTGATAGAATTGATCTTCCAGCCTTGTATTCAGCAGCAGGAAATTCGGTGTTAAATTCTACAGCATTAGTTTTAGCTCCGACAATGATTGAATTAGCCAATACCATGCGACTATTTCTACCGAAGTATACACCTGCACCATGGAAGCCCAATCCAGCTGTACCAGGACCAATAAATGTGAAGTTAGACAATACCGGTCGTGAATATTCATCTCTGCTCACAGTTCCCCCATTGTCAGTTTCAACTGCTCTAGAGATTGATTTATCATCAATATTTGGATCTTTTATTGAAATACCATACTGAATTTTCCCGTTGTAACCTTGATCGAAGTCAAAATCATCATCAACACCACGATAAGCCACGAGATGGCTGGCATTTACAGTGCCTCCAAAAAACTCAAAAGAATCATCTCCGCAGTAAGATACTTGAATGTGGTGAAGTATTGTACCACTACCTACTCCGCACAAAGTCAGCCCGTTGATTTCCTTATCTGTCTGGATCGGGTAACCCGCAAATTCAATACGTACGTAAGTAAATTCACCAGATTTATCATTTAAAATAGGATTTAAACCACCACCATATTCAGCAACACCAACACCTAAAACACCGGTTTCATATTGAGCAGTACCAGTTGCAGTATTAACTCTTGAATTGCCACAAATGATTATACCTGCCCAATCTCCTTGCTTCCTAACCGATTCAGGCTGATCTGAAGTAAATACAATAGGATTACTAGCTGTTCCATTAGCCTTTATATATCCACCTCTTTCTACAATTAGTGCGCCCATAGAAGCTTTTTCACCCTTAATTACTGTACCTGCTGGAATTTCGAGATTACCACCATTACCCATAACACGAACATATCCTTTCAATAAATATATTTTGTTCGCATCTAAAACCATTTTGTTTGTGATTTCACCTTGCAAAATCACTACGTCTTTGGGTTGATCAGTTTCTTCACCCTTATCTTTTTTACAAGCTGTAAAGCTTGTCGCCAATGCTAGCATTGCTAATGCGAATAACTTACTAGTTTTCATCATGTTCATTGTTTTTTCTTTTTGTAAAATTAGCCTTAGTAGATTATGGCTGATTAAAGTTTATATTATGCTATTGTTAATTGTTAAGCCTAAAACTTATATCCGAATGATAGTGAAAAGCTTCTGCCATAATTCACATGATTGATCAATTGATCGCTATCCGACTGAATAAACTTTTTATCTGCATTTACATCCTGATAGTAGCGCGCATCGCTGTCGAGTATATTACTTACGCTCAACTTAATCTCCGCCTTGCTTTTAATAACTTTCTTGGAAATCTGGAAATCAACAAGATCTCTAGGGGCTTCATAAATGTCCGGGTAGTCTGCCTGAAATGCTCCATTTTCGGTCCTACCAAAACCCACGACAGAAATTCTTCTACCGATTCGGTTATATAAAGCGCTTGCCTGCCAGCCGCTTTTTTCAGAACTATATTGAAAACCAGTATTAATTAAATATGGTGATTGTCCCTGAAGTTGCCTGTTATTGTTATTTACTGAGATCGATGTCCCAAAATCTACTTCAGATTTAATAATCGCAGCATTTGCACTATATATCAACCGTTTTAAAAATCCAGAACCAGTGGAAAGAAACCCTAAATCATGTCTTACTTCAAATTCAATCCCTGCAATATAAGCTTCCGGAGCATTTCCAAAAGTCATCCCTTTACTTGCCGCTGTCGAACCGTCGATAATTTTACTCTCAATAGCATCAGTTAATTTTTTATAAAAACCAGATACCGAGATCAACTGCCCAGCTGTCGGATAAAATTCATAGCGTATATCATAGTTAGAAATACGGGAACGCTTAAGATTCTCTTCACCAATTTTCACCAAACCAGTTATAAAATCATAAAATGCAAATGGTGCCAACTCTCTAAATTGTGCTCTTGCGACCGTATTAGAATAACTCAAACGGAAATTTGCCTTCGGAGTTATTTCATAGGTTAGATTAGCAGAGGGCAAGAAATCAAGATAATTATTATTAATATTAATCTTACGCGAGTTTTCTTCCGAGTCGAGTTTTTCCAGATAGTTTTCAACTCTAAGACCAACAGTTGCCTTTATTCTTTTTGTGAATGTCCCAGAAATCATAGCATATCCTGCATTTAAATCTCCTGAACCTGTATAACTATTACTTGGATTGGTGATTTCCCCAATCAACAGACCATTCGGTGCTATGTTCTCTGGATTAAAAATCTGATCTTGGGGCATTCTTAATAATGCCCTGGTTTGATCAGCAGTTTCAGTCCTTAAATAATAGCCTAAAGTACGTGCATCAAATTGGCGATCTTTGAATTGCTTTAACGCACCAATTTTAAGTGTTTGTCCTTGTTTGAATACGTTCAATGGCAAACTGTAATTCAAACCCACTCCATAAATACGCTCATCTAACTCGCTGAAAAACCTTCCACCATCTGAAGCTGAGACATCAGACTGAATTCGGGCCTGATATTCTGTCTCATTAGACGCGGTATTCATAGCATAAGTCATTCTCCTCAAATCCGGAAGATCGTTTGTAATCTGGCTGTAAGACAAATTCCAATTCAATTTTGCTTTACTTTTCTGACTAATCAAGTGATCCCCTTCAAGCACGGAGTTCAATAATGATTTTTCATTTATCTCCTGCTGAGAGATCTTCTGTAATATAAATTGTTCCGCTATCCCGTTACGAACCAAAGTACTTTCATCATAACTTTGATTATAAATATTTTTGAATGAAATCTTGCTTCCACCCTTTGTATAAGCAACATTTGCCAACAAACCAACAGTAGTATTGAAGTTATAAAACATGTCACCATATTCAAAAAGAGGAATACCACGCGTCCCACTACTTACTTCATTAAAATCATTTCTTACCTCATCGCTGATAGATTGACCACTTCTATAAGTGGCGGATGCAATAAAACCTATCTTTGAATCATTTTTTAACCCGTAAGAATTTCCAAAAATCAGTTGGAAGCTTTGGGTTGGTGCAGCTGTACCGAGATTATTAATTCCCCAGGTATTTTTAAAGTCTTTTGAAATTGCCGACTGTCTATCAAGAGGTAAATCTATATATCGTTTTCTAGTTGAAGGAAAAGACGATGGCAATCTGCTATCGTTACCGGCAAAACCTAAGTAATTTGCTGCCGCCCTCCCATTGCCGTAAAAGTCCTTAAAAGTAGATATTGAGTTATAGCCTGCACCGACACTTAACTCTATTGTTTTAGTCTCAGGAAAATCTTTAGTTTTAATCTGAACCGCGCCTCCGGAAAAGTCACCTGGTAAATCCGGAGTTGCAGTTTTGCTGATCACGATATTATCGATCAAGTTAGATGGAATAGCATCGAATGAGAATGTTTTACGATCAGGCTCGGTACTTGGGAGTGGGCTATTGTTAATCATTGCAGCATTATAACGATCACTCAATCCACGCACAATGATGAACTTGTTGTCTTGAACACTAGCTCCACTGACACGCTTTAGAACTTCTCCAGTATTTCTGTCCGGAGACTTTTTAATGATATCAGAAGAAATACCATCAGAGATAGAAGCACTATTCTTTTGCTGTGCATAAAGTGTATTGACACTTTCCTGCTTGAATGATGCTCTGATCACAACCTCGCTTAGGTTTTGAGAACTGGCTTCTTCCAAAATGACATTAAGGACAGTAATCTTACCGTTGCTTACCTCAACCTCGTCAATCTCCTTTCCATTATAACCTATATATTGAAGTGTAATAATATGCTTTCCTGCACTTACCCCAGATATTACATAATTTCCGTCGACATCAGTTGAGGCACCTTTAGTAGTACCTTTTATTTTGACCGTGGCGCCAATTAGCGTCTCTCCTGTTTTCTTATCAGATACCTTACCGGAAATTTTGCCCGTCTGTGCAAATACTGCAACGCTAATAATTACAAATAAGACCGTAATTAATGCTTTTTTGAGATTTAGTTGTGATTTCAATTTGCTGTCTATTAATTTCCAGCAAAGCTATTACCACAATGTTAGGTAGATGTTACAGACAAATTATCATTCCATAACCGGCGTGTTAAGGAATTATTAAATGGCTTTTCAATCAATATTTGAGGCCTATTTTTTTACAGATAAAATGCAATAACCAGATTGGGCCTATTAACAAAAACTTAATATCATCTAAGAATGAAGGCTTCTTTCCTTCGATTTTATGGCCGATAAACTGTCCGATCCAGGAGATCACAAAAACGACCGCACAGACCAGCCAAACAGCCGGGCCGCCTGCCGCTTCCCATTTTTCTAAACGGATGATGATCGATGCAATTGCAAATATGACTAAGATCATCAGGTAGAGCAGTACCGGAGATAAGCGGTAATAGTAATATCCTGAAAACGCGATTAGAAAAGAGGCCCAGTTGATAAAGCCGTTGTATTTACCCAGGAAATCAAGATGCGGAAAAGGTATAGACCATACCAATCCGATCAAACTGAAGACAATTAAAGGCACGCAGATCCAATGAATAATTTCGTTGGATGTATTCTGATGGCTTTCGGCATACTTATCGAAAAGGACATCCACTTCTCTTTTAGGTACTGCCTGTACAGATGTATTTTTCTTGCTCTTCATATTTGTTCGTTTACTCTTGTAAAAATAAAAAAAGCGATGGGATTAGCCATCGCTTTTCATTTATTTATTAAGCCCTTTGGACGTTCTATTTCGCAAACGAAACCGATCTGGTTTCCCTGATTACGGTGACCTTAATCTGTCCTGGATAGGTCATCTCGGTCTGTATCCTGTTGGAGATGTCCGCAGCCAGCAATTCAGCCTGCTGATCGGTTACTCTCTCACTTTCTACAACTACCCTCAATTCTCTTCCTGCCTGAATAGCAAATGTTTTCTCTACACCAGGGTAAGAAAGAGCCAGCTCTTCCAATTCTTTTAAACGCTTGATGTAGCTTTCTACCACCTCGCGTCTGGCACCCGGACGTGCACCAGAAATGGCGTCACAAGCTTGTATAATTGGTGATATCATCGAGGTCATCTCGATCTCATCGTGGTGGGCACCGATCGCATTGCAAATCTCCGGATGTTCTTTATATTTTTCAGCAAGCTGCATACCCAAAATAGCGTGAGGCAATTCAGGATTGTCGTCAGGCACTTTACCTATATCGTGTAATAGACCAGCACGCTTGGCCATTTTAGCATTCAAGCCTAGTTCAGCCGCCATGGTAGCACAGAAATTGGCCACCTCACGCGAGTGATGCAACAGATTCTGACCATATGATGATCTGTAACGCATACGGCCCACCATCCTGATCAGTTCTGGATGCAATCCATGGATGCCTAGATCAATTACGGTACGCTCGCCAATTTCAACGATCTCATCTTCGATCTGTTTCTTGGTCTTCGCCACAATCTCTTCAATACGCGCCGGGTGTATACGTCCGTCTGTAACCAAACGGTGTAAAGCCAAACGGGCAATCTCTCTTCTTACAGGATCAAAACCTGAAAGGATAATGGCTTCAGGAGTATCATCAACGATGATCTCAATACCTGTAGCGGCTTCGAGCGCACGGATGTTACGGCCCTCTCTTCCGATGATACGTCCTTTGATCTCGTCATTATCGATATGAAAGATAGATACTGTATTTTCGATAGCAGCCTCTACAGCTGTACGCTGGATAGTTTGAATAACGACTTTCTTAGCTTCTTTTGTTGCCGTAAGCTTAGCTTCGTCTACAATATCCTTGACCTGGATCATTGCCTGTGTACGGGCCTCCTGCTTCATGTTTTCGACCAACTGGGATTTGGCTTCTTCCGCACTTAATCCGGCAATTGTCTCCAATTGCTTCACATGCTGGTTCTTCAGAATATCTACTTCCTCTTGCTTCTTTATAGCAAGGTCAGTTTGTTTTTGAAGATTAGATTTATGGTTTTCAACTTCCTGTTCCTGCTTGTTGGCATTTTCAAGCTTTTGATTTAGAGACTGCTCTTTTTGTTTAAGTGAGTTCTCTCTTTGGTTGATCTGGTTGTTCTTGGTGTTTACTTCCTGCTCATGCTCCGTTTTCAGTTGTAAAAACTTCTCTTTTGCTTCCAGCAAACGGTCTTTCTTTAAGATCTCCGCTTTGCTCTCCGCATCTTTCAGCATCTTTTTGATTTTAGTCTGGGCAGCAACCTCTTGCTTTTTTAATAAACCCCGAAGCAGATATCTGCCCAATACAACACCGATGACCAGGCCGGCAAGTACATATCCAATAATTCCTATTATTTCCATTCTGTTTTATAAATAAAAAAACCGCAACTAACTTTTATAAGCTTCATGTATCTAAAACTTCAACGTATTAAGATTAGGGTTTAAGTTGTTTTCAGGTGCATCAAGCAGATGAAATATACTTTCTTAACCCTATAAATATTGAAGTGTTAAGTTTTAAAAATAGTGAAACTCAAAAACCTAGCTGCGGCTATATCTTTGTGTAAATTTAAACTTTTTTATAAAGAACGATCCTATTTTGAGAAAAAATCATTTAATAACCCATCCAATTCATCCACTTTCTCGGCTACAGCGCTATCCTGGCTTTGCACTTTATTTTCTACTCTCAATACAGCTGTTGCATAGTGCAATACTGCCATAGAAAGTAAATCCTGCTTGTCCCGGACCGCATAATTTTCCTGGTAATCTTTTATGCGCTCGTTGATAATTTTTGCTGCCCGCCTCACAATTTCTTCCTCCTCCGTATTTACCTTTAAGGGGTAGATGCGGTCTGAAATGGTTATTTTTATAGAGATTTCTCCCATTATTTAGTTTTGTTTCACTGTTTTTGTACTTCTTATTTTTTAAGCAATACAACACACTTATCTATTTCACGCACAAAATCGTTAATTTTTTGCTTTATATCAAGTGTCTTTTCATTTGTTCCTTCAATACTTTTCGCCAGCTTAAGAACCCTTAGCTTTTCATCGAGGTCTATATTCTTGTTTTTCAGTACATCAACCGCTGTTTTTACAGATTGATTTTCCAGTTTGAGCAAGTCATTTTCTTCCTGTAAAGCATTGCAAAGCTCTATAAGACGGGTCGTTTTTTGCAAAACTGAACTCAACTGATCGGCAACCGATGACATAGTATTGAAATTATTAATGTTTATTGTTACTTTCTTACCTCAGCTTTTGCTGTTTGTGCTAAGTTAGACATAATCTTTTGCATAATTGCATCAATCTGCTTGTCGGTCAGCGTCTGTTCTTCGTCTTGTAAGGTAAAACTCAATGCATATGACTTTTTACCTTCAGGCAATTTATCGCCAACATAAACATCAAAAACCTGGACATCCTTTAGAAGCTTCTTCTCTGTTTTAAATGCAATGGTTTTCAGATCGTCAAAAGTAACATGGGTATCGACCAGCATCGACAAGTCTCTTCTGACAGATGGGTATTTGGATACGTCTTTATTGATGATCTTATTTTTCCGAACGATATCCAGCAGCAGTGCCCAATCGAAATCGGCATAGTAAACATCTTTATCTACATCAGCTTTCTTTCTATCGGCAGCGGTTGCGGCACCAAAACTCACGATCACTTTATCTCCCCTGAAGTATTTTAACCCAAAAGCGAAACGCTCATCCTTTAATTCTTCAGACTGATAGTTGGTAATTCCTAAACGGCCAATAATAGCGTCGACGGAAGCTTTCAAGTTGTAAAAGCTAACCGGACTAACCTTTTGGTTCCAGCCTTCAGACTGATCAGAACCTGAAAGAAGAAGCAACAAACGCGGGCGTTCTACATACTTACCTTCGATCAGGTGATAGGTTTTACCAAATTCATAGAATTTAATATCAGCCGTCTTCCTGTTCTGGTTATAGGCAACACTCTCTAAAGCTGGCATCAACAATTCCTGCCGCATCACGTTCAGATCAGAACTTAATGGGTTGATGATCTGCACCGCTTCCTCAGGGCTTTTGGAGTACGCACCTTTGGTCAAAGAGTTACACCAGATCTCCAGAAAGCCATTTGCAGTCAGCATATCAGCAACAACATGCTGGGTTTGTTCTCTATCAGGTTTGGCGCCATACGATAAAGAAGCATTTATTTTGCTTGGAATTTCGATATTATTGTAGCCATAGATCCTCAATACCTCTTCAGTGATGTCACACTCCCGTGTCACATCAACCTTAAAGGCAGGGACCTTTAAAGTCAATCCTTCAGTTGTCTCTGCAGCGACTTCAATATCTAAAGCAGTAATGATTGACTTAATCTCTTCGGAAGGAATTTCCGCACCGATCAATCTGTTGATGTTGCGGTAACTGACCTCCACATCAAAAGGTTGCACGGGGGCAGGATAAATATCGGAAACAGAAGAAGCAACTTGTCCACCAGCTAGTTCAGTGATTAGGAGGGCTGCTCTTTTCAAAGCTATAACCGTCATATTTGGATCAGCCCCACGTTCAAATCTGAAAGAAGCATCGGTTTTCAGCCCGTGTCTCTTTGATGTTTTGCGAACTGATACGGGGTTGAAATAAGCACTTTCTAAAAATATATTGGTGGTGCTTTCTGCGATGCCAGAACTTTTACCGCCAAAAACACCTGCAATACACATCGGTTCTTCCGCATTGCAGATCATCAGGTCTTCAGCTGAAAGCTTGCGTTCTATCCCATCAAGTGTGATGAAAGGTGTTCCTTCCGGGCATTGCTTTACGATAACTTGTCGGCCTTTGATTTTGTCGGCGTCAAATGCATGAAGCGGCAAACCCAGGTCATGCAATACATAATTGGTAATATCAACAATGTTGTTGATCGGTCTGATGCCAATGACTTTCAATTTGTCCTGCAACCAATCCGGAGAAGTTTTCACTGTCACACCGCTAATGGTCACACTGCTATAACGCGGTGCGGCGGATGCATCTTCTACCTGTACACTGATTGGCAGTTCTTCACTGTCTATTTTAAACCCGGAGATATCCGGCATTTGAATACTTGTGCGAAAATAGGCCGCCAGATCCCGGGCCACACCTAAATGCGAGGCTGCATCAGCACGGTTCGGTGTCAGGCCGATTTCAAACAGATAATCATCTTCCAGCTTAAAATATACTTTTGCCTGGGTCCCGATCTCTACATCTGCCGGTAAGACCATAATGCCGTCGTGTGAGACACCTAAGCCAATCTCATCTTCGGCACAGATCATACCTTCAGACACTTCCCCTCTGATCTTAGATTTATTAATTTTAAAAGGCTCGCCTTCATTCGGATAAACCGTAGTTCCTACCGTAGCAACCACGACCTTCTGACCTTCAGCCACATTGGGAGCGCCACAGACAACCTGTAAAACTTCCGGTCCACCAACATCAACCGTTGTCACGCGCAAGCGATCTGCATTTGGATGCTGTATACAGCTCAGTACATGCCCCACGACCAATCCTTCCAATCCACCCGCAACCGCTTGTACGGTCTCCAAACTCTCTACCTCCAAACCAATATTGGTTAATATTAAGGAAAGCTCCTGTGGTGTCTTGTCTGTTTGAATGAACTGCTTAAGCCAGTTGTATGATATTTTCATTTTATCTAATCAGTATGAATGGAATTTTTAACCTGTAATGAGGATAAAATTCCGTATAAAACGCAAAGATATAAAATATTGCTATCTGATAAATTTATTAGAAATATAAACGGACCAGCACCGGCAAATGATCAGAAGGATAGCGAAGATCTTTACTGTCTGTAAGCACGCCGTATTTCTTTACTTTAAACCCATTGTTTACGAAGACATAATCTATTCTATTCTGCAATTTGGCCTTAAAATTAAAAGAATTGAATGTACCTTCCGGCCCATAAGGTGGCTCTTCCGATCGCTCTTTACTATCCATTAAAAACGATTTGATCGTCGCAATAGCTTCTGTCTCTGGTGTCACATTTAAATCTCCTGTAAAAACTACGGGTAATTTTGGTGCGATTTCCTGTATTTTCTGTTTGATCAGTTTGGCTGATTCAATTCTGGCCTGCACACCAACATGGTCGTAATGTGTATTAAACACCATGAACTCTTTTTTATTTGATTTGTCATACAACCTGACCCAGGTACACACCCGGTTTAGTTGGGCATCCCAACCTTTGGAAGGCTTATCAGGCGTTTCAGACAACCAGAAAGTCCCACCGTCTTTTTTTGAAAAACGACTTTTATTATAATAAATAGCAGAATGCTCTCCTTTACGTTTTCCATCCTCCCGACCTGCACCTTCCATAGCAAAGTCGGAGTTTTCCAGAAGCTGGTCCACCTGCAGCGGTAAAGCTTCCTGTACGCATAGAATATCTGTATCGTGAAATTTCACCAGGGCCCTTACATTATCTTTGCGGTTTGGCCAGGCATTTTCGCCATCTGAAGCTGTATTTAAACGGATATTATAGGTCATGATATTGATACCAGTACCTTTTTGAGCATTTACTATGGAGACATTCCACAGTAAAACCATACATAACAATAATTTTTTCATCTTGAACGCAATTTACAAATTGGATTTCAGATTAATCCTTCATCATTAAAACTATAATAGGTTTTACCTGCCACAATGATATGATCACAAACATTTAAATCAAGCATTTTGCCGGCCTGCACGAGATTCTTTGTCAAATTGAGATCCTGCTGACTGGGCTTAAGATTTCCTGAGGGATGGTTGTGCGCTAAGATGATGTAGGCAGCATTGTGGTCCAGTGCGGTTTTGAAAATAATCTTAGGATCTGCTACTGTGCCTGCCTGGCCGCCTTTACTGATCAAGTGCTTTCCGATATAAAAGTTTCCCCGGTTTAATAGAATGATCCAAAATTCTTCATGGTTGAGGTCTTCAAATTGTGCTTTCAAAATTTGAAAAGCCTGAATAGAACTGGTAATCTTGGGGATATCCTTTGCGGGAACATCTTTTCTTCTTCTGCCCAACTCCAGGGCAGCGACAATAGAAATCGCCTTAGCTTCTCCGACGCCTTTGAACTTGCAAAGCTCGTTGACCGTCATCTTACCCAAAACCTCCAGGTCACCTTCACAATGAGCCAAAATACGTTTACTTAAATCAACAGCAGATTCATTTCTGCTTCCTGAGCCAATCAAAATTGCAACCAGTTCGGCGTCGGTTAGATGTCTTCTGCCGTTCAGCTGTAATTTCTCTCTTGGGCGGTCTTCTTCTGCCCACAGTTTTATTCCGAGCTTATTGTCGTAAGTCTTCATCTCTAAATAATCCGTATCATTTGCCTTTAAATTGCCTTAACACTTTATCGGCGATAAAGCTAAAAAAAAAGGGGACAAGCTTATGCTTATCCCCTCTTTAATATTTTAGAACTACCTTATTTCAGGCTGTTAACAAATTTTGTCAATTTAGACTTGTTATTTGCAGCTTTATTTTTGTGAATAACATTCTTTTTAGCCAAACGATCCAACATAGAAATTACTTTAGGCAATAACTCCTGACCAGTTTTTTTATCTTCAGAAGCACGAAGTCTTTTGATAAATGTACGGGTAGTTTTTGCTTGATATCTATTACGTAAACGTTTAGCTGCGTTTGCTCTTATTCTTTTTAAAGCTGATTTATGATTTGCCATTTTTGTTTTAGCCTTTGTTATTTCTGTTTTTTTCGGACTGCAAATATAGAACTTAAGTTTTTAAAAAACAAAATGATATGTAAATATTTTAGTTAAATTGTAAAGAAGCAGGAACATCCCTATCTGTGTGGCCCAAAGAGGATGTATAAATCACCTTTCCTTTCACCATAGTGAGTGCAATATTAATATCCCCGTCAAACAACACCACATCGGCGACCATTCCTGCAGCAAGTTGCCCGGTCAGGTGTCCTACATTCATGATCGCAGCAGGTGTGGCAGTGATCATCTTGACGGCATCCAGCAGAGGCACATCAGCCAACTGAACCATATTCCTCACCAGACGGTCTGCGGTGGCTACACTGCCCGCAAAAGCGCTCAGATCAGGAAGTTTTGCTACTCCATCCTCCACAATGACTCTAAGGCCTGTGTGGATATTCCCTAAAACGCTTTCTCCCGGAGGCATGCCGGCCGCACGCATCGCATCGGTAATCAATGCGGTCTTTGTGGCGCCCTTAATTTTATAGACCAGTTTCAGCAAAGGAGGTGGAAGGTGTATGCCATCGGCAATAATCTCCACATCCATCTCGTCAACCAGGTAAGCACACTCAATAACGCCTGCATATCGAAATGCATCGCGCCTGGTTACCCCAGACATTGCTGAATATAAATGAGTTGCCAAAGTATAACCATTTCTAAATCCCTCCAATGCTTCTTCATAGATGGCATTGGTGTGGGCCAGTGCAGGAAGAATGCCATGGCTTTTCAGATATCTGGCAAATTCAATGGCACCAGGTAATTCTGGCGCGGCACTCCAGCGCTTGATTACGTCAGTATAAGCTATCACTTCCTTATACTCATCCGGATCGGGATTGCGAATATAGCGCGGATCTTGTGCACCCCGCTGGCTCATCGCAAAATACGGGCCTTCCAAATGCATTCCAAGAAAGCGCGCACCCATCGCATTGTTCTCATCGGCCTGTTTATAAAGATCCAGCGTATGCAAAAGTTCTTCTCTGGTACTGGTGAGAGTAGTCGGCACCATAGCTGTCGTGCCATATTTAGCGTGGGTTTCGGCTATTTTAAGAAAAGCAGTTTCTGTCCCATCCATAAAATCATAACCTCCGCCTCCATGTATGTGAATATCAATAAAGCCAGGAGATACATATTTACCCTGCGCATCTATTATAGTTGCGCCAGGCGCATCAATATCATATTCACTAACCTCATAAATGGTATCGCCTTTGATTAAAACCGTTCCATTTTCAATGATCCGGTATGGAGTGATGACACGGCCGTTAATTATTTTGATCTGATTGTCCATTATAAATTGATTAATTCTCTACGATAGGGGCAGTTTTAACAGCCTTAGACTTAAAATACCAATCCCTTATTTTGTGCCCATAGACAGAGTAGTAAATTAAATATAAATAACAAGGGAACAATACCCAATAGGCAGAACGCAGATTATAAGTATCTGCAAAATGTCCGTAGAATAAAGGTACGATAGCACTTCCGCATAATCCCATGATCATCACCGATCCGCCCAGCTTGGTAAACCTGCCCAGGCCATCCAGTGCCAAAGGCCATATTCCAGCCCAAACCAATGAATTTGCCAATCCCAGTAACACTACGAACCAGATAGAAATATCGGTTTGATGACCCAGAATAGTAACTTGTCCATTGGTATAAATAATCAGCAGGGTAAAGATTGCGCCAAGAACGGTACATGTTCTCAAAGCATTTACCTGACTGATGAACCTTGGGATCGTGACAATACCGATTACATATCCTGTTATCGTTGCAAACAGGGTATACGATGGGAAAACTTTAGCTTCGTAGAGCTGTATCCCCATGGTCTCCGCATAACCAATGATAGAATCGATCGCAATAACCTGTGTACCTACGTGTAGAAAAATGGCAAAAGCACCGAGAATAAGATGAGGAAAATGAATGATTTTATTTTTGCCCTGATTGGCCGTCTGCAGTTCAGCACTCTCCTCATCCGTACTGATTTCCGGCAAGGGAGAGAACCGGACCATAAGTCCGAGTAGAAACAAGGCAATCCCCAAGACAGTGTAAGGCATGATCACTCTGCGTATCAGCTCATCTAAGGCCGCATTTTTTTCCGGCCCGCTCATATTAGGCAAAGCGCTGAAAAGATCGGTATCGGTAGCCTTAAGGATTACTGAAGCGAAGATTACCGGTGCGATGATACCTGCACCTTTATTAAATATCCCCATGACACTAATTCGCTGTGCCGCACTTTCTTTAGGCCCGAGGATCGTAATGTACGGATTTGCAGCAGACTGCAAAACTGCAAGCCCTGTTCCTATACTAAAAAGGCCACATAAAAACAACTCATAAGTTCTGGTCAATGCTGCAGGAATGAATATGAATGCGCCAATAGACATGGCCCAAAAAGCGATCATCATTCCCTTTTTAAATCCTATCCTGTTGAGCAGATAAGAAGAAGGAACTGATATCAGGAAATAAGAAATATAAAAAGCGAACGTGACCAGGTAAGACTGAAAATTGGTCAGTTCGCAGGCGATTTTAAAATAAGGCACCAGTATGGCGTTGACCCAGGTGACAAAACCGAATAGGAAAAACAGAACGCCTATAAAAAACATTGAAATGCGGGTATCGCGCTTGCTTAAGGCACTTGCAGCTACGGTGGTGTTGGTTTTTTTCATCTTTTAGTGATACTGATTAAGTAAAATATGGTTAATCTTCAGTGCATTTCAAATAAAGGAATTCAATTTTTCAAATTCGGTTTTCGTTGTCTACGCACAATTGTGTACGTAAACATAGTTAATTATTTACTAAAACCTTCAATGAAATTGGAGATTTAGTTGGTGTTCTTACTGTATGCTCTGTAGACACTGTATATATAGTATACAGTTTGCCTGCTTCCAGCGTTGTAGTGAGGTCGACAATCGAAGGACTCACACTTTGCGCCCTAAAGGTTATTTGACCGGCATCAAAAGAAGAATATTCAGATCCAAATGTTCGGGAATCTCCACCAAGAGCCTGAGTAATAACCGTTGTAGCTGTCGGACTTCCTGCTGGGTTCACAATGTAATAGGTCATCGGACTCTGGGTAGAATTCAAGGGCTGCGAACTCATATTCACAAACCTTACTTTTGCCTTTCCGGCTGCTGGCGCACTGGTACTATTGTCGACCACCGGAACCAAATGCGTTTTCAACACAACCACTGCTAACGTCCCTTCCGTAATCGAAGAACGATCTTTAATAAACAGGGAATATTGCTGACCATCTCTGATATTGATAATGGTATCTGCAACTACGAAACCACCTGCAGACTTCACCGATATCTTTCTGGAACCACTGGATAATGGAAAATAAGACGTAGGATTTGAAAACTGAACCGCAGCAGAAGTATTCAACTTCACATCATCCACATACAAGTCTACTGCTGAAGCGCTTGAAATATAAGAACTGTGTATCAAACGCAAACTAGTTTGTGCCTTTATAAAATCTTCTGCAGGAGCATCGTCATCTTTTTTGCATGAAGTTATCAATAACACTCCTGCCATGACAATGAACACAACCGTTTTGCCTACTGCATTAGATTGAAGGCATTTAATTAAATTACTTTCGAAAAGCACCTTGATACTTTCTTTTATTAGGCTTAAATTTTTCATCGATTTTCTTTTTATTTCTAATTGCCTATTTAATTTATGGAGTAATCGTAATCGTTATTTCTTTCACCACTTCTTTCCTATCGTTCTTGGTGAGATTCGATGCTACAAAAGTAGCAGTATAGGTCCCTGGTTTCGCATATGTATAAGTATGTGATATCAATGCAGACGCCGACACCTGCTCTCTTATGGGCACAGCTTTATCAATTCCCAAATCAAAAGAACTTGTATTTATGGCTCTGCTGATTGCCCAGTTTTCGCTTTGTGGATCATTTCCGGGGTCATTCACCGCGTCATATAGATTACCTAAAAGACTTAATCTAGTTGCTGTGATTACAGATCTGGCCGGTGCACTAACCGGATTTTGATCGATTATCCTGAAGCCAGCACCAAGCAAATTGGTGATTGTTGGGTTTGTAGGTATATCAGGGGTTCCAATATCTTTATTACTAGTTAGTACAAATGATTCAATTTGGTAGTTCCTAGCCGTTCCATTTGTTGCCTGAGGCAAAGTTGTATATTTATAAGCGATGTACAACGGCTTCCCGGGTACCAACACATCAGAAATATCCACAGATCCAGAGGGTTGGAAAGCTGTTGTAGTACCAAAATTGAAACGTGAAGTGATATCAATCCAGATAGCAGAACCAAGACTCGCAAAATCGTATTTTCCATTATAATCTGTTGATGCCAACACCCGAAGCTGTGGAGGAGTATTTGTTATAAGAATTGGCGCAGCAGGAACAGTACCCTGGCTTCCTCCTGAAAGCGCGCTGGTAAACGATAGTTTCGCGCCTGAATTTCCAGCATCTACTAATCTGCCGTTCCTGTATGCATATTCCTTTAAAGGTTCGCCGGAATAAAATGATACGGTATGAGCGTCTCCCGTAATATTAAAAGTAACCAATTGTCCTGCTTTATAAGTTGCAGATTGAGTCGACACATTAAAATCGGGTGTGGCTACTTCGGGCAGACCTGCTTCGCACGACGCCAAAAACATTAAGCCGGCAAGTAAGTTATAATATTTAAATTTCATAATCTTAGTCTTAAAATGTTAATTAATTCCATCCTGGATTTTGTACAAGAAGCTTATTGTTAATGATCTCCTGAGATGGTATTGGCAAAAGAAGGAATTTGTCGGTCACATAACCATACCAGCGACCTACATGAATGATACCCGCTGCCAGGTTACTTGCTAAAGCCTTATTGGATGCATTTTGCATAGTGCTTACATAAATTCCCCAACGAATCAGGTCAAATTTGCGTAGTGATTCAAAACACAGCTCTCTCATCCGCTCTTCCTGAAGGAAGGTCAAAAAATCACCTTTACCTAAACCGGCCGGAACATCTGCATCTGCATTGGTAAATAAAGTCGCAGTAGCCGTTGCTCCAGTACCGGTCCCTGCAAATGAAATAGCAGGCGGGGCAGTGTATGTGCCAAAATTATAATCGGTCACGGCATTCCTTGTCAATGTTACCGCGGTAACTCTTCCGCCTGACACGGTGGCAGTAGCTGCTGCTCCGCCTGAGCCGGCAAAAGTAACGGTGGGCGCTGTGGTGTATCCACTTCCGCCATCTGTGATGGTAATCGTTTTGATTCCGCCTATCGCGAATGCTCTTCTTCTCACCAAGTTTATCGCATCATAGGCGGCCGCTGTAGGCCCATTTACTTCATTTTCCGCTTCGGCAAACATTAAAAGTACATCTGAATACCTTAAAATAGCGAAATTTTGAGGAGTCAAACTGCCGTGTCTTGGTTCTACGACCTCGTATTCCCTCCTCCATTTGGCGTGTGGCAAAGCATATTTGGCTGCTTCAGTTGTTGGCAGAGCCCTAAATGTCTTAATCGCCGTAGCACCAGCGATGGTATAGTTCTGGACGTTCCAGCCCTTCCGGATATCTCCTGGTTTATAAGCATTAAACATATCTGCCGTGACTTGAATGTACGCAGGAGCGGTACCAATTAAGCTCGTTGCCGTTGCAGGCACGGGTGCCAGTTGAGCTGCACCGCTATTATAACCTACCTGGCCAGCATCAGCAGCATAGGTGCCTGTACCACCCCCTGAGAATTCAGCCTCCCATAAACTTTCTTTAATATCATATTTGTCTTGAGCCACCTGTATGAATATATCAGAATAACTTGGATTCAAACGGTGTCCGGCTACTCCATCATCCATCACCATCTTAGCCCACTTTCTCGCTTCTGCATATTTAGCCACATCGTTAAGTGGCTTACCTGCCATAGTTAAGCATACCCTGGCCAATATACCGCGGACAGCGGATTTACTGATTCTACCATTAAAACCAAGTGATGTAATATTTGGAACTAAAGGCTCGGCAGCTGTCATATCCTTCAAAACCTGGGCATAAATCTCTACATCGGTAGACCGGGCGAGATCAGTGTTGGCAATAGAAACAACAGGTTCAGTAACTAAAGGAACACCGCCGTAACTCTGCACAAGCAGAAAGTAATAGTAACCCCGTAAAAATAAAGCTTCGCCTCTGATACGGTCTTTGAATGCCTGATCAATGCTGGGGTTTTTATCCATATTTGCGATCAAACTATTAGCCCTACCTATACCTTTATACAGCTCTCTCCAGTAGGTTAAGACGTCTCCGGTCGACGCAGTATGCGTATTACTGTTGATATAAATATCAAAATTACTTGCTCTTGCAAAGCCTTCATCAGCCTCCCAGCCTTTTAGATAATGGAATTTAGTCCGGTACAATTCACTACTTTGTAATACGTCGTATACACCTTTTAACGCAAGATCAAGTTGATCTGGCGTTTGGTAGTAAGTGTCAGGAGCAAGAGTATCTTCGGGTTTAGGACCATCTAAAAATCTCTTGCATGAGCCAAAACTCACCAATATGATTAAGGCCGCTAAATAATATTTATTTTTCATATGAATATCTTTTTATGAATAATGATTAAAATGCTGCATTTAATCCAAGAACAATTGTACGTGCCTGAGGATAAGGAGAATAATCAAACCCTGGAGTAAGCACTCCAAATGCACCACGTGTAGATACTTCTGGATCCATACCGGTGTAATTGGTTAATGTATACAAGTTTTGTGCAGAGATATTAAAGCTCAATTTACTTAAATATAGTGGCTTTATAATACGGCTTGGTACAGCATATGCTAGCGAAACAGTTTTTAAACGTATATAGGATCCATCTTCCACTACTCTGGAAGAATGGTATCCCACCTGGCCCTGCCCAGCCGCACGATAGTTTTTGCTGTCCTGATTGGTCGGTGACCAACGGTCAATATAGCTTGCAAACTGGTTGAGATCCGTTCTGCCATTGGCGTTACCTTCCAGAATTATCCGGTTGGCATTATAGATGTCATTTCCGTAAGACCATTGCATAAATACATTCAGGCTAAATCCTTTATAATTAAAATTATTTGAAAAACCACCAAAATGAACAGGTTGCCCGCGACCTATGATGGTCCTGTCCAGCGTATTTACGACGCCGTCACCATTTAGGTCCTTATATTTAATATCACCAGGCTGTACACTCGTAAAGCCATTCGTAGGAACAGATGATTTGAGCAAATAGGTGCCAGGTGTAGGGCTATCAAAATCAGCGTACTGATAATTACCGTCCCAAACATACCCGTACATCATCCCCAATGGCTGTCCAACCTCTGACAAATACATCGCCCCGAAAGACACATCGAATGCAGGATTATCCTGTCTAAACCGTGCACCCTCATCCAATGCTATAATCTTATTCCTATTAAAGGTAATATTTATACTACTCTCCCAGCTAAAGCTCTTAGTCTTAAGATTGACTGTACTCAAGCTTAATTCCAACCCCCGGTTCCGCAAAGATCCTATATTTTTTGTAGCAGAGATGAAGCCTGTATGACCAGCAACCTGAGCACCCGTAATTAGCAGGTCTTCCGTCTTTCTGTCATAGAGTTCAAAAGTAAAATTTATTTTGTCCTTTAATAAACCCAATTCATAAGCCAAATCCGTGCTTTTCGTTCTTTCCCAGGTCAGATCTCTGTTTTCAATTGCAGACACGAAAGATCCAAATCCAGGAGAATTGTTATAGGAATATCCACCCCCTACAATCTCGTCGATCTTTGCATACCAATCAAAATCACCTATTCTATTGTTACCCGTTACACCATAAGTAACCCTGATCTTTGAATTGGAAACAAAAGATAGAGACTTCATAAAATCTTCATTGTGCATACTCCATGCTATCGCTCCTGATGGGAAATAACCCCATCTTTTAGAGAATTTAGAAGAACCGTCTGCTCTAATGCCGCCTTTTAAATAATATTTAGATTTATAGTTATAGTCAAGTATACCAAAGAAAGACGACAGCGCATTGCTTGAAGATGTTGAAATAGGATTAATGACTTCTCCTTTATCAAGTCCTGCAATCCCCTGACTCTCGTTTAATAAATTTGTCGACGTATATCCATTAGATCTGGTTTTAGTCGAAGTCTGACTATTACCGCCGATCACAGTTACGGAATGCGCATTATTGAATTTTTTGTTATATGTCAATGTATTCTCATTTGACCATATATCCACATAGCTTTGCGAAATAGAACCATAAATACCGTTCAATCTTCTTGGATTTAATGGGCTTGCCTGCGGTGTGTTTGAATTATAAAAACGGTCCGCGCTTCGAGCCAGTGAATTTGTTATGCCCTGAACTTTCAGCACCAAATCATTAGTGATGTTATAAGTTAAGTAAGCATTGGCACTAAAATTTCTATACTTATTAAACGCGTATTCGTTTTCAGCACTTATTCTGGGGTTTAGCCTGATGTCACTGGTAGTTATGCTTTCTTCATCGCCCGCTTCCTCTAGAAGATCGTAATTAGTGGCACTCCCCGCCACAGGTCTGTAGGCCCAGGCCCTAAACCAAATCGCACTGGAAACACTGCTGCTTTCCGGATTGCTACTAGCCTGAATACCATAAGAAGAAACATCCATGTAATCTGTGGATAAGCCTACTTTTAGCTTTTTACTTAATGTTTGATCCACAGTTGCTCTTCCTTGATACCTTTTATATCCGGTGTTTATCAAGACTCCTTTTTGATCAAATCCTGCTCCGGAAATTGAATATTTAGTTTGTTCAGTTCCCCCACGGATGGCCAGGTTATTTCTAAATATACCGCCTGTGCGTGAAATCTGATCAGGCCAATTTATTCCCTTAGCATTTCTATAAGACTCCAATGTCTTTCCATTTGTAAAGTAATTTGCGGCGGCATCCGTCGCATTTCGCTCGAATTGATACTTTACGAATTCATATGGATCCATTAGAGGAATTTGTCTCACAATATCCTGTGTCCCGTAAGAACTGTTAAAAGTAACGACAGGCTTGCCTACTGAACCTCTTTTGGTTTGGATCACCACAACACCGTTTGTTGCTCTGGATCCATAAATTGCTGTTGCAGCAGCATCCTTAAGAATATTGATCGACTCAATGTCATCAGGGTTTAAAGCGATACTTTCCACTGCTTCCGTTGCAAATCCATCAATAACATACAAAGGCTGTACACTATTGTTGATAGATGATGCTCCCCGGATCACAATATTCATATTGTCTCCCGGCTGCCCTTCACCTGACGACACCTGCACACCTGCCACGCGGCCCGCAAGTGCTTCCGCAAATGAGGAAACTGGCGCTTTATTGAGATCATCCATTTTTACGATGCCGACAGATCCGGTCAAATCAGACTTCTTTACGGTCTGATACCCGATCACTACCACATCATCCAGTGACTGGGCGTCGCCCGTCATAGAAACATTTATGATAGTCCTCTCTCCTACTGTAATCTCCTGTGTCTTCGATCCTACAAAACTGAAAACCAACACATCAGTGCTCCTTGCCTGAATGCTGTAATTTCCTTCAGAACTGGTGCTGGCCGCGCGTTGCGTACCCTTTACCTTAACACTTACACCCGGAACAGGTGTGTTATCTGATGACTCGGTCACCTTACCCTTAATTAATTTTAAATCTTGTGATAAAACCGGCTCCGGGATAAACGAAGCAAGAAATACCAGCATAAAAAGCCATGCTGACCAAGACTTGTAATACCTACTTTTTACCATTGTTGTAAATTTTTAAGTTAATATTTTTGTTGACGTGTGCGTACCCGTTAGAATGTAATTTATATTTTCTCAATCCTTTTTAGGATCCGGTAGTCCGTCGAGCCATTTTGTATCCGTAGAATATATTTCGATATATCCACGGCACCGATCAGATGGAGACAATAAGCGTAAATGTTTTTTCATGTTTTGGTTGGTTAGGTTAAATTTTGAACAGTATATTGACTGAAATAATTTTATATCACCCTTATTTCTCTTGTTGTGGTTCTGAAAAATAGTGAATGATTGATAATTCTGTGTTAAGTCATCATTATGTTGTTTGGCCAGGTTTCTTGTAAAACGACATAAGCAGTTAAAAAATCATAATGTATCTCTAAGAAACCTGTTCAGCCCAATAGGTACAGGAACCGACATTATTCACGGGGCCTTTGAAAAGTATACAGCCGCCGCATTCCTTATCTTTCCCTTTTGGAATGAAGAGATTGCATTTGATGCATTCTCTTTCCGGATCAGAGGCCTTTTCCTCATAGCCCAATTTCTTTCTCTTATCTAACTCTTCCTTACTTACGTTAGAATAGTCTCCGCAGATTATCTCTTCTGAAGAAGATTTAGGAGCGGCTTTTACAGCCGCAGCAGTATCCTTTGATCCCTTGAGTTCTGTTCTTGTTTCTGAATTACAGCCGGCAACAAATATCCCTCCGCCAAAAACCATAAGTCCGGCTGAAAAAATGTTCTGTATAAATAATCTCCGGGATTTATCCTGTTTATCTTTTCTAAGTTCGTTTTTCAATAGTGGTTCCATATTCGTACGATTAGATCAATTCTTATTTATTTTCTTTTAACTTGGCGATGATATCCTGGTATGCTTTCTTGTTTTCTACCGCAGCAGCACTTTCTAACTTATTTAGCATCCCAAATAGCTTCGTCACTTCTCCCGCACCGCGCCTTGAACCAATAATATGCGATATATTTTTCACAAAGGCCAGTTTAGCAGAATCAACATTATTGAAGAAAGTGCCTTTCTTATCCAATTGATCGAACAGTTCAAATGAAGAACCTGCATTGGAACTCAGCACGGCATTGCTAAACCACATATCTGCGTATTTCTTCTCCATCAATCCGGCAAAAGCAGGGATGGCCTGCTGACCGGGCAAATTTCCTGCACTTAGCGTAGCCTGCAAAGAAACCAGGCCCACCGGATCATTTACCAGTTGAAGGAGCTGAGCGCTCAGCTCAGGGAATCTTTCTGCAAGTATGGCACCATGCTCTCTCAAACCAGCATTTTCATCCGACAATGCTTTTGCAACTAAGTCTGCGTTCAACGCATCCAATCCTTCCAGTGTATACAGCGCATGCAGTCTTGTAATGGGAGTTTTATCCTCATTGAAAAGCTTCGTCAATGCGGGTATAGCAGATTTATCCTTACGTTCTAAAATGATGCGCTGTGCATTCAGGCGCCACCAACGGTTCGGATGGCCAAGGTAAGCCACCAGTTCCATCGTAAATTGTTTTCTCATTTGAGGTGGTACCTTCTTCTTTATCTTTGCATCCTTTGAAACTATGCGATAGATCCGTCCAAAATCATTTCCCCTTATAAAATCCATGTCGTATTTCAGAGAATCAGGAATGGAGACTGGCGTTTCAATATGTTGCCTGTACATATCGATCATGTACAAGTTTCCATCGTAACCCAAAGTAAAATTACATGGCCTGAACCAGGGATCTGTAGAAGCAATAAACTCCCGCTTCTCTTCTTCCGCACTGCGTTTCGCACTGAAAAATGGCCCTTCGTTAGCGGTGCTGATCACATCTCTATGAACCAGATTACCGGCAACTTCTCCGATAAAATAAGATCCATAAAATGATTTGGGATAGGTATCTCCTGCATATATAGTACCTCCTGAAGCACCTGTAAATCGTCCTTCAGCATATTCTTTACGGTCTAAGCCTTGCTCATCAAAACTTTTCTGACGGGCTTCAGTACGTTTTGCCCTCCACCAGGGCGCAGGAGTAGCCTGATACATGATGGGCTCCGCTCCATAAATGTTCACGACGGATTTGAACGACATATGACCATGTCTCTTTAGATATCTGGCTGCAATTGGTGAATTGGAGATATGCCTGGAATTATTGGTATAAAAACGGTGACCTAAATCGTCCATATCCATACCGTACTGTCCGGCCCCCGATTCAACCTCAAACAATCCTTTATCCAATCTGAAACGGAAATCGCCTCCTTTAATCTGTAGCGGTGGAGCCCCGGGTTTCCTCAGGAATGTAATTTCACCCGCCTGGCCACCATTATTGGCATAAATCCAATTGTCGATTCCATACCTTAGACTGGTAATCTGCGCTTCAGAATTATCCTGAAAAAAACCAGTAAACACCACCTCCCGTACATCGGCTTTACCGTCGCCGGTGGTGTCTTTCAGGAATAAAATATCGGGCGCGGCAGTTACCAGCAAACCGCCTTCCCAGGGCAGAATGCTGGTGCCGCTTTCCAAACCAATGGCAAATACGATGGCGCTGTCAATCACTCCATCTTTGTCGCTGTCGATTAATTTACGAATCTGTCCCTTGCCTTGTCCCCTGATCGCCTTATAGGGATAGTCGCCCATCTCTATGACGTAAGCATCCCCCTGCTCATCAAATGTGAGCTCCACAGGATCTGTAACACTGGGTTCAAATGCAAATACTTCTGCCTTAAATCCATTGAGAATATCAAAAGTTTCTATGGATTCTTCCGGTGTCCTCGAATCTTCATACTTCTTCTTTTCAGAGCAGGAAAAAAGCAGCACAGAAATCCCAAGGATAGATAGCAGTTGCATTTTTAGGTTCAGATTTTTCATATCGACAACTATTATATTTTTTAATTTGTATTCCTATTTAAATGGATTGGGTATTTTCACCAGATCCTGAATTTCATTACCATCCTGATCAAACCTCGCCAGGGTATAGACATTGCCTTCCTGGTCTATGGTGATTGAATTTACATAGGTTGGCCTGCTGCCATCTTCATAAAAGACAGCCCCATGGTCCTCATACTTTCTATTGGGGATGTTATACGTTACCAAATGCAGGTTTTCAAGTCCTTTGGCTGCCCCTTTGGCGATTTCTGCTTTTCCTTTTACACGCTTACCATCAATATAAATCGGTCCCCCAGTTAAATAATAGATCGTCTCCCCGTCTGGCCCCAACTGAAAGCCGAGGTAGCCATAGCTAAACTGATCAAACATGCCGCTTTTCTGTGAAGGTTCTGAAGCGATGCGGTCTACGATCTCTACGGTACCCTCATGTGGATCGAAGCGAAACAGGTACCCCGAATTACCGTGTACTCCATAAGCCACTTGCTCAGGCTCATACCAGAATATTTTCCTCCAGTTATAACCCATGCTTCCCGGTCTTGTTGCGTCGTATTTTCCAAAATAATCCAACCTTAAATCTGCCTCTTCATATTTCACAAAACATGGCTCGCCTGGCTCATACGTCAAAATATCTCCCTCCGCGTTAGAAAAGTATAACTTTCCATCTCTGCTGTCTACAAACATCGAGCGGCAGATCACTCTGTAGTCGTCGCCTACTCTCCCTCCTTCGCCTTTAGCACAGGTCAGACCAACGTTTGTTAACTTACCCGTATTTAGATCAAAATGAATCAAATATCCCAATGGCCAGGTCAAAGCATAAATATGCCCCCTATCCCGATCTATGGCCATAGTCAGCAATCCTTCTCCTTCCGGAGCTACGGCAAGGTCTTCAAACTCACCTGATTTAAGGTCATAAGATACAATATGACCTCCAGGATATAGTTTGTAGCCCTCAGGTGCTTCTACATGCAGGCGCTCCATATCGTCGATCATATCGTAAACACCCAGATGGGTCACGAAATACAACTTCCCGTTGCTCTCATAAAACCTCACATGGCTCTTGCCCTGCGGAACCGCTTTTGCATCTTTCTCTCCACAAATCTCTGTCAGATCTGCCAACAATTCTGTTTTGTCGGTCTTTGGATCATAAACATAGATTTTCCCTCCTATATCATACGACTCTGATGACAACACGTAGTAAACCCTTCCATCGCTAGCCGCTGATATAGCATTGTACGTATCGTGCGCTAGCTCAAACCCAGAGTAGTATTTTTTTGCTGTTAAAGTTTTGTTCATTTCAATTTTTGGTTTTTAATATGTTCCGTACTTTATGCTCATTATTAAAGTCGGAACAGTTTTTTAGCATTTGTGTATAATATTTTTCTTTCTACCTTTTTATTTGGCGAATATTTCCTGATGGCTGCGATGAGTTTTGCGCCAAAGCAATTGTCTATATGGCCGGTGATATCGGTACAGTCGCTTCCGAAGAGTAGTCTGTCCTGATGTTTCTCGATAAATACCCGCGCGTGGTCTTCATCTCGCGTCAAAGAAAATAAACCCGAACCAGCAGACAAATCCCCGTAGATATTGTCATAGTTGCTTAACAACTGGTCGGTTAGGCCACCCGGAGTTACCTTCGTTTTCGGATACAGCACCGTTTGATCAATATGATTCTTATCTATATTGGCCCACCAGGTTTGCGAATGCCCGATAAAGTTCACTTTAGGATATTTCTCCAGCATTTTATGGAACCGCTCCAAACCGAAGTTGTACATGCCATACTGCCAATGCATCAATATTGGAACATTATAAGCCTGTGCGAGTTGATATAGTTTTTGCATCTCTGGTGAATCACATTCCACACCAAACTTGGATTCACCGATGACCGGGGCGCCCAACTTTAAATACTTCTCTATCTCCTCAACGGCATCCGGTAAGTCCGGGACTTCATTCGCGCCAAAAAGAAATTCTTTTGGATATTTCTTAGCAACGCCATAACAGATTGCATTGCCCGTGGCCTTTGCCTGTAAGCCGTTACCTACGCCAAAATGGGTGCTGGCAGAATTTACCGGACGGCCCGACGGCAAAAGAATGGTCTTGGTAACCCCCATCGCGCGCTGATGTGCCACCAGCTGGTCTGTTGTACGGCCAAGGTAATCGGTATGCTGATGGATATCGATGATCGGCTCAGCAAACAAGAACGACAAGGGGTTCGCCTGCAGCCTGAGTGTACTGCCTGCCAAAACAAGTCCGGTTGCGGCGATAAACTTGCGCCTTGATTGAGCAACAGGTATTTTTGGGTTTACTTTATTCGAATCCATAACTTTTATTTTGTGGCTTTTGATACCCCAGCTTTTTGAGCCTGGGCAACAACCTCATCAAGAATTTTATTTTCTATTGTTAAGTCCCATTTTCCGGGCAGGCCATATACCATCCTGGCTACATCGCCTTCATATCCACCCTCTTTCAAGATCGTGCAGGACGGTACATAAGTCATGACATCATTGCAGTAGCCCAGTACAAATGTATCGTTGCCCAGCAGTTGCTTCACCTTTATCGCATATTCGATGGTCAGTTCCCCACCCAGGCTCACCATGGGCATACCGCCCAATGACCATACCTGAACCGGATAAGGATAAGAACGGATCAGAAGCTCCCCTTTATCCACTTTGCCAATCAATCGATCCGCCCAGCGTCTTTGATAAGGGACCGGACTTGTTTTCGCTATCCTGGACAGCTCTTCCTTTGTTGGCGGAGCCTCTAAAGGCAGATCAATTTCCGTATATGCGGTAGACAGTGTGGACGGCAGCTTCTTAATATTCTCTTCCATCACCCGTTCTACCGCAGCTGCAAGTTCACGACCGTACTGTTTGGCCAGTGGTACCGATCCACGTGGTAAAGGATTCTGATCCGCGCCTGCACCCTGGAAAAACAATGCGGTCACTCCTGGATGCGCCTTCTCAATTTCCATTTGCGCAAACCCGGCATAATCCCCAGACCATTTATAAATATCCAATACGGTAGGGTGACAGGCATAGCCAAAGGCCACAGCCTTCAACTTCCCTTTTTTATCCATCACCTTAATGACCGGAACCGCATAATCATTTGGCCCCTGCAATTCGGTGACCTTCGTTAAAGTAGCCACCGGATTGTTCCGGCGGTTCACTTGAAACCTCGTCACCCCATTATGGGCATAAACTGATGCCGGTTGCATTTTAGACAGCGCATCACCCACCAATTTTACAATGTTGTTTTCCAATAATATGGAGTAGTCTTTCACTTTATCCAACTGCTCCTGATCCAACACATAGATATCAGACAATGCATTTTGGAGTACCGGCCCCGAATGGGTATGCGAACTGTTCAAAATAATCTGATCTCTGCCCAAGCCATATTGACTCTTTATACGGTCACGAATCTGGTTGGATACCGACTGTGGAAATCCCAACAGGTCTGTCGTCACCAGGACCACCTTTTTACCGCTTGCATCCTGCAATGCCAGGGCTTTGGCCCAAAGGTCATGTAATGTTCCTTCAGAAGGATGATTCCTGGACGCAAACCCGGCCATGGCCATTGGTTGCTTCGGGGTAATGACCATCCGGGAAATACCTGCTTTCCAATCTGCAGCATCAGCAGCGCCAGGTTGTTGTGCGCTGACAGCCCCCAGTGAGACCAGGCAAGTAAAAATCAGAAATAAGACCAGCTTTCTCATTATTTACCTGCTTTTTTTAACTGCTCTGAATTTTTTTGAACTTTAGCTATCGCTGCCGCAATATCATCCATGTCGGCCTTCGTACCCAAAAGCATGCTTTGTGCCAACCACATCGCTTCTTCTCTACACAATATATCGTTGACAGGGCACTGGTTCATCTTCTCATATTTTGCATAGTCCAGCTCTTTTTTCGAATACATCCTTTGAAAGTTTTTCGATTCAAAAGCCTGCTTGATGAAAGACATATCCATCAAAGGCGTATAACCACTTGAACAAGGAATTCCTTCTGCCCGCAATGCTTTGATAAACTGCTCACGTGACAGCCCGTTAAAGCCTTCTTTCTGATATCTAAACGGAAATAAGTGAAAGGCTGCCCTGGTTACTTTGTCATATAGTTTATAAGGGACAATACCCGGAATCTTTTCAATCTTCGATTTCAGATACGCAGCGTTTTCATTTCTTGTAGCTGTTTCTGCCTCCAGTCTTGGCAACATGGACAATCCTATCGCAGAAGCATATTCAGAAGTCCGCACCTTCGTGCCCAGCATCGTACTTCCTACACTTACTGCTCCTACTGTCGTTCCATATGGATAACCATAGTTTTGATAAGAGAAACATTTGTCAATAAATTTTTCATCGTTACTAACGATTGCTCCACCTTCCCCGATAGGGAGGTTTTTAGAGTTTTGAAAACTGAAACATCCGGCATGGCCAATCGTTCCAACTTTCTTATGGTCCCATTCTGCCAAATGAGCCTGACATGCATCTTCCAGTACAATGAGGTTGTGCTTTTTAGCAATCGCCATAATTTTATCCATATCGGCAGGTAAACCAAGTATGTGCACCGGAATAATAGCTTTGGTACGCGGGGTGATCTTGGCTTCAATTTTAGCGGGATCTATCTGAAAAGTCTCTCTGTCTACATCCGCAAAAATAGGAATGGCCCCGTTCAACAACACAGCTGAGATGGTCGCGATAAAGGTATACGGCGGAACAATCACTTCATCACCCGCACCAATGTTAAATTGGTTGAGCGCAACGATCAAAGCATTGGTACCATTGGCAACTGTAAGACTCCTTTTCACTCCCAGCGTCTTTGCCCATTCTTTCTCAAACTCATTGGCTACACCCGCCCTGGACCATACGCCGCTTCTGAGTACATCCACCACTCTTTTTTCATCGGTCGCCGGGTTCCAGTTCGGCCATTTTGGCCAGCCAGCTTTTCTTACCGGATCACCACCCAAAATGGCGAGCTTCCCTGGGTCTAAAGTACTGCCGAGGCCAGACGCTGTTTGCGGAGCACCTACAGATAGTTTTGGGCTAATGACTAATCCCGCAGCGAGGATCCCGGTAGATTTCAGGAAGCTGCGACGTGGGGTTGGATTGTTTCTAACTGCTTTATTTTTCATCATTTGTGTATTATGTTTAACAACAGCAATAATTTAATTATTTTAGAATTTTAGAAATCGCCTTTATGAGTACCTTCTCCACCGCGGCCGTTGATGCAGATGCCTGACCGGCCTCATATCCTTCCTGCCCATATCCCTTTTCATCACATATATATCCGGGGCCATAGTCTCCATATCCTGCTACCGCCACAAAAAGATCTTTGCGCATCGCCTTAGCGGCCAACTGATATTCAATAAATGGCTCGCCAGGCAAATTCACTATGCGTGCTTTACCTAGCTTCAAACAACTAAGATCAATCGTTTTACCGGATTGCTGCCTGCGCAGTAAGACCAGCTTTGACATATTATTGGCCCTGAACACCGCATTCTCCGTATGCATTTTCTGCTCCATAGTGATCAGATCATCTTTTAACGGCAATTTTACCGCTTCCGTCACCCAGCCAATGTCTGTCGCCTTTAAAGGTTCAGTCTTAGTCGCTTCCCATGCCCTTTTCATTCCATCGGCCAGGCGCTCTGCCAAAATTAAACGGTTTTTGCGATCCCCATCATTATACTTACCTGCCGTAATGTTTCCACCCGCTCCATTAAAATGGACATGCAATGCATCAGGAACTGCCATTTGACGCATAAAGCGCGCAATACCCGGAAAGTCTGGATTGGCCACCCCAGTGCGGTAATAACTTTGTGGATGTGTGGCGTAATAACTCAATACGGCAACCGGCTTATCGTTGTTCCAGAAGCTGATGAGTGATACCATCGGGTCGATCAGCCCTTCCGGTTCATTACGTATTTTTGCGTCTTTTGTTGCAGAGGTCCTGCTTGCCCTGACCTTACCATCTGGCCCAATAATTCGCCTGTTTGAAGACACCTTAAAGACTTCCGCTTCGCCCATCCCAATATGGGTGACAGTTTGCGCATGTTTTAAAGAGCCACGGATAGCATCCGACAACCTTTTCATGAGCTCCCTGGAGAAGCTGCCTTCAAAACTCAAAGCAGGAATCCCAGCTTCAACCAATATCTTTTCCGCACCGAAATCCGAAGTAGGCGCATCGTGCTGATGAATGGCATGCAGCGCAATGCGTTCGGGAGTAGTCCCCGCAGCCTCTGCCATTACACGCTTAAATTCATCCTGACTGTCATTTGAAATACCGATCCAGTCTACCGAACACAAAACAATTGGCTTACCCGAGCCTTGTATTACAATTCCCTTCGCCCGTAATCCCAAATCCCAGGAATTGATCATTGGATCATACGTCAGATGACTGCCAACCGGAGGAGTCGCATCTACATCAAAACTACTGACACGGACGACTCCATCCACAGCACCTTTATCCTGTCCCTGAGCTATCGCGATATTTCCAAACGAAATCAGAACCACGAGGCCGATCAGTAATTTTGATATAGATATATGGATCTTCATAACTAACATAACTTAAATACTATTTTAGCTGAGCACTCGCTTTTTTAAACATCTCTTCCAGTGTCACCGGCACACCGCCTCTCTTCTTACTCTCATCAGCCGCCTCCATAAACGCACATATCTCCAAAGTTTCTTCCGGTGTTACAGGCACCACTCCTGTTTTAAAGAAGTTGATCACCTCCACCAGCAATGAATCATAACCTGCATAGGGCCCGATCGTAGAAATACCTTTGTCACCAAACACAGTTCCACCATACCCCTTTTTATCCGCCCGCAACCCTCTGAAGGTACCGATCCTATTGTCCTCCCAAGTACCCACGACCACGTCTGTATCAGGCGTACTCACCCTTACAACTTGCTTACAACCCTTGCCCATCACGGTAAACAGCGTCTCAACACCATGAATCCCATACCAGAAAAAATCCGGGTGTGTAGCTTCCAAAGGCGATGGACTAAAAGCTTCAGCCCCCAATACTTTTCCAACCACTTTGCCTTTAGAGATATCCTGCGCACTCTGTGTAAACCTCAGTGATGAAGCAGAAAAAACAGGAACTTTATATTTCTTTGCAGCTTTAAATATAGCCATGGCATCAGCCAGTGACGCCGCAATAGGCTTATCAATAAAAAGTGTTTTACCAGCTTTCAATACAGGAAGCGCCTGTTCCAGATGCAGCCGTCCATCGTTGGTTTCCAGCATCACTACATCTACTTTTTTCAAAAGGTCTTTTATAGAAGATACGATCTCTACGCCAAACTTCTGCACCTCAGCCGTGTAACCAGCAATGCGGTCTACACTACTTTTAATATCATTACTCCCTTTAGGGTAAGCAGCTACGACCTTGTAACCCGCATATTCGGGCTTAGGAGAAGCAGCGTTCAGTGCCTTTACAAATGCAATACTATGTGAAGTATCCAAACCGATAATACCAATCTTACCACCGTCCGCAGACATAAAATTCATTGCAGATGCAGTACTGGAAAATGCCAGCGTCAATCCGGCGATGCTGGTGGTTTTAATGAAATCTCTTCGGTTCTGATCTTTTTTCATATTGTGTTTAGGTCTGTATTAGGTATATTGTATTTCTAAGAGGAAATGGTTTTGTTTAGGTTTTACTAATTTACAAAAATTATCGGGTACGTTAACGTTAAATCAAAAAAACTTGATTTTTAATAATAATAAAATTAAATCACTGATTTAATATCAAAATGGTAATATTATATATATTTATTGCCAATATCCTATAATAGAATAAAAATCACACGACAATCAAAATTCTATTCTGATATACTCAAATAATTCAGTTAGATATTTTGACCGGAAAGTAATTGGCAATTTAAAAAACACGCCAATATCAAAACCGCGTAGATAATGACACACCAAACACCCTTGGGTTGCCCAGATGAGCCGCACCAAAATCATAAGCATAATCGATATATCTTACACCACCTAGATTCTTTCCCCACAAAAAGCACTCGATTTTCTGAACTGAAAACCCAACCCTGGCATTGCCCAGGTGATAAGCCTTCTGACCTATACGGTTCGCCAAATCAAAAAACTGATCACCTATATATTTCCACTCTCCTCCTGCCATCAAACTCACGCTTTTATTCAACACATATTGATAACGCAAAGCAAGCATCGAGGTCACATCCGGAGTGAATACTTGCCTGGAATTGCTGAATAGTGTTTCGGCGTTTTGTGATGGCAATCTCAGATCCCCGTAATTCGCCTTAGTAAACCCAAGTGAATAACTCAACTCCAATGACTTAAATGGTGTAGATGACAACTCCATTTCTACACCCCGGCTATTTAATCTCCCTGCATTACGCGTCACAGTGATCGCATCCGGCAAAATCAGTGTGGGCACCTGTACCTGATTAACCCTGATGTAGTACGTCGCAATATTCAAGCGCAAACGGTTCTCAAAAAAGCTATTTTTGGAACCCACCTCAAAGTTATGGCTATACTCCGGGTCGTAAGCACGTAAAGGTGGCTGGTTAGGATCTGAACCGAGTTGGGTAAGTCCACCCGCCCTGAAACCTGTACTATATATAGCATACAAATGATTATTGCTGCTGATCTTATAGCTTAAACTCATTTTTGGAGTAAAAGCTGTGAAATTGACTGAAGCCGATGTATCCGCAGTCGACACCATCGCATCCTGCCCATCCATTAAAAACTCGCCCCTAACTCCTAACCTTTTACGCTCATAGTCGTATCTCAAACCCAGTCCAGCAGTCAGTTTATTGCTGATCGAATAACTAAGATCACCAAAAACAGCAAGACCCAATCCTCTTCCATTGTTGATAGAAAGACTTGTGCTATTTGGATACGGTGAGCCCATAAGTTCTGCATCGTCCCCGAAATAGTACCCCTGTTTTACCGGACTGTCCTGATAAAACCCATACACACCCGTTGTCCAGTTGAATGTCGCACCTTTATCGGAAGAGTTCAAACGGAATTCCTGGGTCAAAACCTTCATCTTATTCCAGTCTGAGCCATAATTATTCACGATTGAAATCCCATCTATCGGAGAGAAATCTCCATCAATAGGAGTATCATAATATCGATAATTCGTTTGATACGCGGTATGAGAAACCACATCAACAGTCGCACCGGTATAGCGGATAGCCAAAGAACTGTTGAATATATTGTCGATCAGTTTTGTCTGTGCATCCTGATTTACCTTGAATGGATTGGCAAATGCCTCATCCGCACTACCAGTCAATGGAAAAGCACCATTGTTCCTATTTTGATTGTGTTTGACATTGAGTGTATAAGACAAATTTGGGCTGGACACATATTTCAGATAATAATTGCCGGAAACCCCATGCTGCTTATCAAACCCAGACTGACTGAAATCATTCTTAAAAAAACCATCTGTACGATCGAAATTCCCTGAAGCACCCACAAATAGCTTACCCAATATAACTGGTGCGCGGAAGCCCAGGTTATAACGCTGCAGACCATATCCACCAAAATCCGCTCCCGCAAATCCACTTGCCCGATTCGTAGGCTGCTTAGTAATAATATTAATCACACCGCCCATCGCATTTCGTCCATATAAAGTGCCCTGCGGCCCTCTCAGCACTTCAATACGCTCTATATCATTCAGCTGCGCAATATAGGTATCCAAGCTAAACTGGCTCACCCCATCTACATAAGTAGCTACAGCCTGATCATAAGAAGTAGTCGCGATACCGCGAAGCGATGTCACATTCCTCTGGTCGCCTGGATTGGAAGAATACAGATTGGGTATCACCGCAGTAAGGTCTTTGGTATTCCAGAGCTGCAACCCAGCCACTTTCTTGTCGGAAATAACGGAAATTCCCATTGGAATATCCTGAGCCAATTCCTCCCGCTTCCTTGCGGTCACTTTTACTTCCTCCAACTGGCCTTCCTTAACAACTTTAGGAGTAGGTTCCTGGGCGAAAACCCCGGTGCCATAAAATAAAAATGCGAAGAGCAGACCTTGCTTTGCTTTCATAAAGGGTATTCTGTTTAGTGGTTCGGTTACGCTATCTGTCAAATAATCCTATCAGAATCAAATTAACGTTAACGTACCCGAAAGTAAACATAATCTTAGAAAATCCAAATCAATTGCGATAAAATTTATAATTTTCTTTAGTAATAATATCGATAGGCATAAAGTAAACAGGATCAACAGGTGCATTTTGCATCATATGATTATACAGAGCCATCATACCTCTATACCCCTGCTCCTGAGGTTTTTGACAAATCAAAAAATCAACTTTACCTCTTTCAAGATACTCGACATTCTCCTTAAGAAAATCAAAACCTACCAATGCCACATCTTCTATACCTGACTCTTCGAGATAATGCGCGATGGCCGATACCCGGGAAGTAGTTACGAATATCGCTTTTACCGGATGTTCTTTAAATACATCCGACAATATATTTTTTATGGATGGATAGTCTGTCAATCGGATATCCACCTTCAAGATCTTATTGGTCTTGCTGTTGTTTGCAAAATAAGCCCTAAACCCTTCTTCCTTTTTCAAAAAGTACTGATGGTCGTCGATTTCCTTCGAAATATTGACCATGAGGATAACGTCATCGGCATCTACCAGAAAATCAACCAGATTTGCCCCAAGATATCCGCTGGAATATAGTTCCGGGCCTATATAACATAAGCTATTTTGATTTGGAATATCTGAATTTATGAATACACAAGGTTTGTCTTTACACTCCATCACAAACTTACGTGATTCTTCGATGAAGATGGGCGCGAGCAAAATGCCATCCGCGTCACTTTTTATAACCTTTTCCGCCTGCTTTAAAAAAGATTTCTTATCGTCCAGATCGAAAAAATACTTCTCCACAGTGATTCCGTACGGCTTAATTTCTGCCTCTGCTTGTATAATTCCATTTAGAGGTGCCTGCCAGTAATCTGTTTCTACTGATACAGAAGGGATCAAAGCCGCAAAGCGAAAAATCTTTTTGGAAGCCAAGCGCTGAGCCAGAATATTGGGCTGATAATTGAGCTCTTCGATGATACTATAAATTTTGGCCTTAGTTTTAGAAGATACGCCTATCCTATTGTGTATGGCCCGATCGACTGTCGCAATAGAGACGTTTGCACGCCGTGCAATTTCCTTTACGCCTACAAGTTCCTTTTCATCTTCTTCTTTCATAATTGAGCAGTTTAATCTAAATTTTTCTGCGGGCTCAGAGGCCAACAAATTATAATTTTCTAAGATATGAAATATCAGTATAGTTGATCATAATTTTTTTAATTAGAAAGATGAAACATAATTTTTAAAAAGCAGCTGAAGAAAGTTAGTAATCAATTTAAGAATTTAATCACATAAGCCACAATAAAAACTTAGTAAAGGCTATAGAAAGGCTTATACTTCTTCGGGTTTGGTTCGAGTTTGGGTCGTATTTAAGTTGAGTTTGAATCGAATAAATACGAGTCAAACTCGACGAAGTACCGATTATCTATACAATTAACTTCGTAGTAATGATAGCCTATTTATAGCCTTTACTAATGCTTTTTATTGCTTTTCCATAATACATTCTATAAAACAAGTAGCCCCTGCATCAGACACAGAGGCTACGAACATCCGGAAAAATGCGTTACTTCTTTTTCTTAGGCTTTGCGAGGTTTTGACGCACCCGAAATACGACAATTTTAGAGATTATATCCAAGGGCATTGGCTTATCCAGAGGGAACTGAACAGCGCCTTTGGAGCTTTTATATCCCGAAAGCAGGTCTTTGAAAAACTCCAATGCCTCTGGCGCAGGATAAAACCCGATGTGGTGTTGATAAGCAGCAAAATGTACCAGATTGCCATTTAATACAAATGTCGGCATCGCGTATTTAATAGCTTCTTCCGCCTCAGGAGCCGACTTTTTAATAGTTGCACGAATGTCTTCCAGGTGCTTTTGGATATCTTTCGGAAAACTGGAAATGTATGAATCGATACTCTCTGGCTTATTGGTATTCATGCGCAATAGGTGTTTGAGATATAATCCTGTTATAGGTTTACTTATCTCAAATTACAGAAAGAATTATAAATTAAACAATAGATGATTGCTTTTTTTATTGCTTTTTCTCAGGCATCAGTACAAACTCGATCAGGTCGCTTCCACTTAGATATTGCTTTGCGGCAGCTTTCACACTTTCGATAGTCACCTGTTTTAAGGCTTCAGGTTTCTTTAATTTCCCGGCCTGCCCATCGTTAAGCATGTATTGAGTTCTTAAGCTGTAAGCCCAATAAACATTGCTGTTGACCTGCGTCTCTTCCATCCGTTGCGTGGCGGCTATAAATTTCTCAATTTCAGAAAGACTCGGGCCGGTTTTACGGATCGCTGCTATTTCTTCCAGACTGGCCTGAATAAGGTTGTCCACATTTCCAGGGGCACAGTTGAACGAAATGGTCAGATTAAACTTCTGGTTTGGTACCTTGGTGTAAGAAACATTCACCGATGGGGTATACACGCCGCTTTCTTTTGCCCTTAAGCGGTTGAGCAATCTATAATTGACGACTTCTTTTAAGGCATCCATTTGGATGTTGTTGCTTTCACTGTATTGATAATCGCTGTGAAAAACCAGTTGCACCCGGCTTTTGTCTTCCAGGCCTTTGTATACCGTCTTTCTAAAATGTCCAGAAGGTATTTTTATTCCAGGGTCGGCAAAGGTGTCTTTTCTATTTAGTGAAGGTAGGGCACCAAGGTATTGCGTGATGAGCGGTTTTACTTTAGCGGTGTCCAGATTGCCCACCAGGACAAAGGTAAAGCCGGCTGCATCTTCAAAACGCGCTTTATAGAATCGGTATGCCTCATCCATAGAAGCCTCTTTTAAAGCCTGAGGATTTTCCGGCATCTTGCGTGGATGATAGTTGTTGAGCACTGCAGCCACGGTGTCCTGAAACACCTGAATCGGATTGATGCCTCTATTGCTCAGACTGGCCTGTTGTTGAGATAAGATGCCCGACCAGATATTGGCGTCCTTTCCGGGCTGAGTGAAGTAAAGGTACACCAGTTGCATCGCCGTCTCCAGTTCTTCGGGGCTGCTGCTGCCGCTGATGCCTTCTGTAAAGTCAGAAATCGAGGCCGATATATTGACTGAACGGCCGCTGAGCATCTTGCTGATCTGGGCTTTCGTTAAGCTGCCGAGTCCGCTCCTGTTCACCAATAAAGCAGCCAGCGAAGCGGAGGTATAAGCCGCGTCGGGAGCCAGGGAAGTACCACCGTAGCTGTAGCCATTGATGATGATCTGGTCGTTTTTAAAGGTAGTAGGTTTTAAGACCACCCGCACACCATTTTCTAAAAACAACTCTGTAACACCGCTTGCGGCATCTTCCTTTTGTATGGTTATTTTTGATCCTTTTGGCTTTTCGGACAGTAAAGCGGCGGATACCACTTCATCGACATAGGGTTTTACATTCTTATCGGCTTCGTCAATCCAGGACAGTAATTTACGCTGATCCGGAAGCGAGGCCTTATCTTTTTCAGGGGCTTCCAGGATGACTATCCGGTTGGTTTTAATATCCCATAACGGCAGGAGCTTATTGATGGCAGCCAACTGGATCTTGTCCATATTGTTCTTTAAAAAGTGGTATTCATAGTCAATTCCGGGGATGCCTTCTCCTGTCAGAAAATGCTTGACGTATTCATTGACATAGTTGATGGAATTGTTTTTATCTCTTTCTTTCCACTGCCTTTCCAGGGTATTTAACAGCGATAGCTTCGCACGCTGCAACTCCGTTTCTGTAAAACCAAATTGCTTCACCTGCTCTTTGATCTCCAGTACCTTTTGCACGGCTTTGTCAAGCTGGCCTGCTTTAGGAGAGATGGTCATTGTGAATGCATCTACATCGGCAAGGAACTTCCCGTAACCGATAGAGGCAAGAAGTATAGGCGTATTGGGCAGCTGGCGCAATTCGGCGACCCTGGAGCCCATCATCCTATTGAAGATGCTCCTTTTCATGGACTCCAGCAAGTCTGTAGTAGTCTTCGGGGTTTTGCCCTGATGCCTGATCAGGATCTGCAGACGCGTACTGGTCTGTTCTTTATCCGTCAGGATCTCTACCGCTGTTTTTCTGCTAGAAGGAATGGTGTAAGAAAGTCTCTTCCGGCTGTTGGAAGGATTTTTTAAGACTGAAAAGTTCTTTTTAATGAAAGCTTCCACCTGCGCGGGATCAAAATCTCCTACGGCGATGACGGCCTGCAAATCGGGGCGGTACCAGTCTTTATAAAACTGCTTAATACGCTCCGGTTTGAAGTTCCTCAGAATATCTTCTGTGCCGATCGGCATCCTGGAGGCATACCTGGAATGGTTGACCAGCGAAGGAAGGATTTGCTTTTGTATCCGCTCCGAGGCGTCTTTGCCCCTGGATCTTCCTTCTTCAATGATGATACCCCGCTCACGGTCGATCGCATCAGTTTCGAAAGAAACCATTCCTGCCCAATTGGCCAGAATGCTAAAACTCTTTTCGAAAACTTCTGGATTGTCGGTGGGCAGTGGGAGTTTAAAAATGGTCTCATTGAAAGAGGTGGATGCATTGACATCCGCACCAAACTTCACTCCTGCTTTCTGCAGATATTCGATCAGATCGTTTTTTGGAAAATCACGGGTGCCATTGAAGGCCATGTGTTCGGTGAAATGGGCAAGTCCGAGCTGGTCGTCGTCTTCCATCAGGGAGCCCACATTGGTGACCAGGTAGAGCACGGCGCGTTTTGCTGGTTCGGTATTTTTTTGAATGTAATAGGTAAGCCCATTGCTGAGCTTACCTATTTTGACATCTTTTAGTACAGGCAGCGGTTTGTGAACTGGCTGCTGCGCTTGTGAGGGTAGGACAAGGAATAAAATTCCTGCAAATAAAAGATGTAACTTCATCATTATTAAGGGTTGTTAGGCATTCCAGGATTGGCATCGATCACCCTTTGTGGGAAACGGATGGCAAATCTTTTAGGATTTAATGTATAGGTGGTCACTTCGCCTGTCGCCGACACATATTTGTGGATGTAAGGCAATTTGTTGGCAAACAAAGGATCCTGGGCCAGCCTGCGCATGTCAAACCAGCGGTATCCCTGCATGGCGAATTCGCGTGTGCGTTCGTCGATTATGAAACGGATCAGGGCGTCGCGGTCTGTGATACTTACCGTAGCGTCTGCGGCTGGCATGCGTTTCTTTCTCAATGTTTCCAGGTCTGCGATGGCCCCGGTGATATCTCCTGTACGTGCTTTACACTCGGCACTGATCAGGTACATTTCAGCCAAACGTACACCATATTGTGTGTTGTAGAAACCGATGGCGCGCAAAGGTGCCGGAGCGCCCGGAGGGTTTGGAGATACGATGGTACCACCGCCATACGGCTGTGCAGAAAATAAGTTCAACCTTCTGTCGGTAGCGCCAAAAAGGCCTGTAACCTCAGGAGCCAATAGAATGTCTGCACCATTTAGTGACCAGCTATTGTTGAAGCCCCGATCCAATAAAGTTTCTTCATGAATATCACTCAGGGGCACTCCAGACAAGTAAGCTTTTGGCGTTGTAGTCGCGTTGTAGCCCCATGTTCCGCCTGGAATCAACGTGGTGTTATAATCATACAACCTAACTACAAAACTAGTAGGCAAGTGGCTAAAAGAATTATTGACCTGAACCAATCCTTCATCATATTTCCCCATAAAAAGATATACCTTCGCTAAGATGGCTTCAGCAGCAGCTTTAGACATACGGACACGGGCTGCAGATTGTGGTGGCAAACCTGCGATCGCTTTTTTCAGATCGTCGACAATAAAGTCGTATACCTCTGCAACAGAAGCCCGGGTAAATTTAGTTTCGGCCACATCCGCTTCTGTCATGATGGGATAGCCAGGATCTGTAGCGGAAGTAGCAGGATTATATGGCAAACCGAAATAATTGATCAGCATGAAATAAGACCAGGCCCTATTGGCATAGGCCTCTGCCTGAAGTTCCGTCTTTTGTTTGTCTGAACCGCCTTCTGAGTCCATTACTTCATTGATGATCTTATTGTAGATATAGACCTTAGGCATAATCAGTGACATTTCGGTCGCACTTTCATCCGCATCATAAATGTCATCTTCCCAACGGAAAGTACGTTGTGTCCTTAAGGTTGCTTTTGCATACAGTGGATCTACTACTATAGCATCATCGCCCATGATGACGGCAGAAGTAGGCAAGCCGATCCTGATAGCACCCCAGTTGAACATCAAGTCATATTCTGATGTCTTCGAAGCGATCAAATACCCCTTAGGGGTGACTTCGAGAAAATCTTTTTTACAGGCACCAAACACAATCAGCGTGATTAGTAAAAAAGCTATTTTGGTTATAAATTTAGTCGTTTTCATAATCTCGTTCAGTTAAAAAGTTACATGAGCACCCAGTGTGAAAGTTTTTTGATTGGCAGGCATGTTCCTGGTTCCAGATGCTGCGCTTTGGAATTCAGGATCTATTCCATAATCATTCGCTTTCCACAACATGATGTTGGATACCTGCGCACGGAAACTGATTCCTTCGGCTTTAATGCTATTGATCAGCTTTTTCGGCAAGCTGTAAGACAATGTGATGTCTCTCAATTTGATATAAGAAGCATCAACCACATTCCTGTCGGCAAGATAGTAGAAATTAAGTTCCCTGGTATCTGTTTTAGATCCGATATAAGCCGGGATATCTGTATTTGCTTCATCACCTTTCATTTTCCAGCGGTTGGCAAAGTCCGAATGCACATTTCCCGTGCTGAACGAACCTACATCTGGCACCAGGCGGCCGCCAGAATAGAAACGGTTGACATCCCTGCGCATCACATACCCCAGGTTGTACACCGCGTTGAACTGCAGGCCAAAGTCTTTGTAATTAAAGCTATTGCCCAGACCGCCGGTCCATTTTGGCTGAAAGCTACCCATATACACTACGTCTTCAGGTTTAGCGATCGTTCTGTTGGTCGTTAATGTACCATCATTAAGCCTGATCTGAGGCGCACCGTTCTCATCCAGTCCGGCATACTGATAGGCAAAAACAGAATAGGCAGAATAGCCTTTTACGAAACGCTGGCCAACAAAATTGGTGGCCGTCGTAATGGCCGTCCTTGCATAGAGGTCTGTGACTTCATTTTTGTTGTAGCCAAGGTTAAAGAATGTCCTCCATTGGAAATCTCTTCCAGATATATTAATTGATGTTAAGCTCAACTCCACACCTTGATTCTTGAGTGCACCCTGGTTTCCTTCGATTGCCGAGAAACCAGTGAACGGGTTCACTTGCAAATCTCCGATTAGGTTGTCTGTCTTTTTGGTATACACATCAACCGAACCGTTTAAACGGCGGAAGATGGAAAAATCCAGTCCTAAATTGAGCGTCTTTGTAGATTCCCAGGTCAGGGCACTGTTGCCAGGTGTAGACAACACCAACGCTTTTCCACCCGGGAAAAGAGGTGCATTTTGAGCAGCGAATATGTCGAAAGAAGCCGCACTTCCCGGAATCGGGGCATTACCAGTTACCCCGTACGTCGCACGGAGATTTAGGCGGTCTACCCAATTCTGGCTACTCATAAAGCTTTCATTGCTCATTAACCAGCTACCACCCACACTCCATACCGGTTTGTTTTGGGCAGATTTATCTTTCCCAAACAGGTTAGATTCATCAATTCTCCAGCTACCATTAATGGTGTATTTTCTATTGAAAGTATAACCAAGATTGGCATAATAAGAAAGGAATCTGACGTCCACATCTATCTGCTCGTTGAAAAAAGGATTATCCAGCTTGTTGGCACCAGACCCTTTCGGCCATACTGGCCCGGTCACGCCAGCACCCGCAAGTGCTGCATAATCAACCAATCCAAAGGTCTGCATCTGATCATCATATCCCCTTACGGTAGAGCCACTTCCGCTGCCCATTCGTTTTCTAATTTCCTGACCAAAAAGTGCAGTGATCTGATGTTTCCCATTGTCAAAGGAATTGTCGTATATAAACTGGTTTCGCACATTCCAGCTTTCCGTCTGGCTATTGGAAATCTGGTAAAGACCGCCTTTTTCAGGCAACATATACGTTGGCACAGTGGAAGGGGCAACGGCTGGCTTCGTAAACTGGGCGAGTTCACGGCGTACGATGAAGCTATCCTCCCCATCAAAGCTTTTCGATTTATTGCTTCCTTTTACAAAGCCATACACGCCCTGGAAGGTCAATCCTTTTACTAGTTTTACATTCAATCCAGTGTTGACCCTCGCCAATAGTCCATTGTTGTTGCTATACCCCCGGTCTACCTCATCCAGTGGATTGTAATTGAGGTTCAGAAGACTTTTACTTTCAAAAGAAGCGCGATCGCCTTCCGGCAAATATAACCATGGCATGGAAATGTTATTGCCATTGTCTTCTCTAAACAACACATAAGGCAGGAACATATTTGTCGGACTTACAGAACGCATAGACGAACCCCTGGTATTGGTCAGGTCGGTAATCAAATGCATCTGGATGCGGTCAGAGAATTTAAAATCCTGGCGTAAATTAATTTTATAAGTATCGTTCTGATTGTTTGGCGTACTGTTTTGATTGCCCGTATAGGCCGCAGAACCATAGAAATTATACTTTTCACTACCACCACTCAAAGATAGGGTATGATTGGTCAGCAACGCATCACGGTAAAAAAGATCATTGATCTGACTGCTGTTGTCTGTTGCCGCCAAGGCGTTCAACTGTGCGTCAACTTCTGCAGCTGATAGATTATTGATGTTATACAAAATTAATTCATGAGCAGGGACAGGCTTCCATGTAGTCGGACTAAACTTGGTCGTCGCTGCATAAGTATTCAATACCGGATCAAATATATCCCGGGCAGCTTGTATAAACTGGGCACTATTCAATGCCGGTAAATAATCGGTTTGAGGTTTACCCTGAAAATTCACAAAACCATCGTAGTCAATTTTGATCTTGCCACTGTTGCTGCCTTTCTTCGTGGTAATGACCACTACACCATTTGCTGCATTGGAACCCCAAATGGAAGCTGCTGTAGCATCTTTCAATACCGTAATGTCGGCTACGTCATTTGGGTTGATCGATGAAATGTTGGCATTATCCAACACCACTCCATCTACCACAAATAAAGGAGAGGCCGTACCATTGATAGAGGTCAGACCCCTGATCAATAAAGTTTCCGTACCTGGCGCATTATTAACCGCCAATCCAGGTATTAATCCGTCCAGCCTTTGTGCGATGTTCATGCTGGACGATCTGTTTTGCAAAACATCCATATCCGGCTTTGCATAGGATCCGGCACTTCTTTCTCTCGATAAGCGCTGATAACCTGTAGAAACAATTTCCACATCTTTCAGTTGCGATACATCCACCTGCATCGATATGTTCAATTGGTTTTGACTGCCTGCCGCACGCTCTATAGGTCTGTACCCTATAAACGTAAACACGAGCACATCTTCCCTGCTGGCAGGAATACTATAGTTTCCTGAATTGTCAGAAGAAGTCCTGTTCGACTTGCCTTTTACACTGATATTTACACCCGGCATAGGCAGGTTGTTTTCGTCAACTACAGTTCCGCGTATATTCGGTGAGTAATACGTACTGCTTTCTGTACTCTGGTTTACCTGCGTTTCCCTGTCTTCCTTGCCGACAATCGTATAATGATTGTTACTGATGTACAGGAAAAGCAAATTATTAGGGTACAACACAGACTTCAGCAATTCTTCAACAGACTGTTCTTTACTGTTGTCTACATCATAAGCCGTCTTTTTTCCTCTAAGGATGGCCGGTTCATAAACAAATTTGGTCTTGTACCTCGTGGTGATCTTTTTCAGTGCATCGCTTACAGGTATTTCTTTCACCTGTCCGTAGGCATTGCCAAAATGCAGCAAGCTTAGGGTGATCGTAAGCACTTTAATGAGACTGGTAATGGATTTCATCATGTGTTTGTTGGTTAATTGGTTATTTATAAGATTTTAGTAAAATGGTATCCCCTTTCTTTTCCGCACGGAGATTGAGGATATTGGCGATGACAAATAGGGTGCTTTCTTTATTGCCCATTGGGATGACCCCGTCGATCACACGCTCATAGAGCGCCTGATCTTCCAAAATAATCTTCTGGCCGTAGGTGTCTTCATAATCAGCGATCACATCACCGATCCGCGTGTTTTCCGCAATGGCTTTTTTGTCTATCCAAGCGATAGAAGACTCGGGGCTGACGGCCTTTTTCACCGCTTCGCTAGTCTTTTCTTTATAAGTATACAGCTCTGACGGCCGCATGATCATAGTCTGATGAACAGCTGGATTGTTTTGGTTGACCTCAATGCTGCCCCTGACTAAGGCCACTTTTGTGATACCACGACGCTCTTTGACATTGAATTCGGTACCAAGCACCTGCACGTTGATGTTCTTTGTGTAAACAACAAAGCGGTTTCCTTTGGTCACTTTAAAATATCCTTCCCCTTTCAGATAGGTCTCCCTCATCGGGTTCAGCGTGTAAGCCCTTGGATATTTCAACTCTGAATTGGCGTTTAGAACTACCTGCGTACCATCTGGCAAGCGCACTTCTCTCGTTTGTCCATAGGTAGTCTGAAGTGTAATTGTAGAATTAAAAAACCATACTGTCGCAGCTATACACATCAATATGACCGCCGCTGCCGAAGTAAGAATCCTGAACCGCACGACTTTAGCCCTTTGTTCCTTATCCTTCTGAATGGTATGTTCTATGTCTGTCCACAGGTCTTCAAAAAACTCCCCTTTGGCGGTGATCCTTTCGGGAGATAAAAATATTTTCAGTTGCAGTTCCGCAGCTTTATAAGTACCAATATTTCCGGGTTTGGCATCCAACCATGCCTTCCAATAATCGATGTCTGCCTGCCTTTTATGCTTTAATGCATTTAAGAAAGACTGGTCCGTGAGAAAATCATTGACCGTATAATTCGAGTGTTTGTCTTTAATCATTTGTATTAATCCCTACATACACAAACAGCATATGCAAAAAAAACACCCCATGGTTTGTAAAATATTTTCAAAAAAGATTAAGTATTTTAGAAAAGTGGCTTATCTGGCCCTGTAGAGCAGCAATAAGAAGAAAATGGTAGAGGCCGGAAGGTTCATAATTTCGCGTAAAGCATCCAGCGCCCTTGCGGATAATTTATAGGTCGCCTTGACCGAGATATTCATAGCCTCCGCAATCTGATTGTAGTCCAACTCCTCAAAAAACCGGAGATAGATGATTTCCTTTTGTCGCGCGCTCAGTTTATTCATCGCTTCCAGAAGCTGGGTCGACTGATGGGCGAGCTCTTCATTCCGGATGTATTCTGCCTCCAGGGAAAATTCCAGATCGAAGCCATCCGTCTCGCTCAATTCTACCTGGGGCAGCCGGTCTTCCAGACCTTTCAAGGTAAATATCGTATTTCTAAAAGCGGCAATCAGGTAATATTTAATGTTGTTGGTAGGACTGAAAGATCTTCTGTTCTGCCAGAGCTTCACAAAGAGGTCATGAATTGCATCTTTTACAGAATCTTCATGCTGAAGCATCCGCATACCGTATTCATATAATGTGGGGCTGTATTTTTTATAAATAAAAGCAAACGCCTGCTTATCGCCATCTTTAAACAGCTGCCAGGTTTCTGAATCTTCTTTATAAGGTAATTCCATTACTTACCGATTGGCGCATCAAGAAAATATTTCTTAAATAGCAAAACTAAGAAATGTTAAGTATAGAATATCTGCTTTATATAATTATTAATCCAACAAAACGTTTTAATTTTGACGCATACAAGCGATACACACATGAAATCAAAATTATTACCAATATTAATGTTGTCACTTTGCATACAAATATGGGGAAACCCGGTTGCAAAAGCCTTTTCCATCACAGACGCGGTTACGCTAAGTGATGAACGAACAGTCAAAAACTTCAATGGTGTCGTCGCCGGAGGACCGATCCAGGTGATCGTGACCCTTGGCGATAAAGAAACGCTGAGGTTTGAAGGTGATGCCGAAGCCATTTCTACTTTGGTCAGTGAAGTGAAAGGTGAGCTGCTGATCATCCGTCCAAAAACCAGCTGGGTAAGCTGGTCGAGAAAATACGCAGGTAAGAAGATCACCGCTTATGTGACGGCCAAACAACTAAGCAGCCTATCTATGAGTGGCGATGGGAGCATCCGTGTGACAGGCACCATCACCGCCGCTGAGTTCGCGGCGACTTTAAGCGGTTCGGGCGCTATCAAAGCAAATGTAGAGGCAGATAAAATTACGGGTGTGCTCAGTGGCTCCGGAATTGCAGACATCAGCGGCAAAGCGGGTCTGGCCACAGTCACGGTGAGCGGAACAGGTACTTTTGGCAGTAAAGCATTATCGGCCGATGAAGTGTCTGCCCGCATCAGCGGAAGGGGGAACATTAAGATCAGCACCAACGGCAAGATCAAAGCGGTGATCAGTGGATCCGGGCAGGTGTATTACAGCGGAGATGCCGATATTGAACAAACCGTGATTGGCACTGGCGGGGTAACTAAACTATAGGCCTGCTTGGAATATTTTAATACGCTGCTCGACCTGTTGAGGACAGAGCGGCAGGAAGATCTTCGGTCTTATCAAAAGCTTACAGCATCTGCATCAGTATCCGACCGCAGGGCAAACGGACTTTCCTGGTACCCTGTAGCCATCCGGGGAACGGAAATGGGCCGGGGTGATTATCTGACGGTAGAGCTGGAGCGTACCACGCATCAGGACATTAATCACCAGTTCCGTTTTGGCTCTTCCATCAAGTTTTTTTCCAATCACGATCCCGGTAAAGATCATATCGAAGCTACCGTAACGCACATCAGCGGCAATAAGCTGAAGATCTCGCTGCGTAGTGATGAGCTCCCCGAATGGGCGAGTGACGGTAAGCTGGGGCTAGACCTGCTTTTTGACAACAACAGTTATGACGAGATGCAGAATGCGCTAAAGCAGGCATCGGCGGCTGAAGAATCCAGGGAAGGTCGGCTCATTAGGATTCTCAAGGGCCTGGAAACACCCGGCTTCGCCCGGGATACCACGGAGATGTTGCTTCCCAAGCTCAACACCTCACAACAACTTGCGGTCCATAAGATATGTGCCGCAAATGACCTCGCTATCGTACACGGGCCACCAGGGACGGGTAAAACGACAACCCTGGTACAGGCCATCAGAGCTCTAATCCAACAAAACCATCAGCAGATTCTGGTCGTGGCACCGAGTAATACAGCGGTCGACCTGCTCAGCGAAAAGCTTGCAGAAGAGGGTTTAAATGTACTGCGCATAGGCAACCCAAGCCGGGTTTCACCAAGGATGCTTTCTTTGACACTGGACAGCAAAATGGCGGCACATGAAAGTATGAAGGAGGTAAAAGCACTAAAAAACCAGGCCTCAGAATACAAAAACATGGCGCATAAGTATAAACGCAACTTTGGCCGTGCCGAACAGGAACAGCGCAAGGCTTTGTTTAACGAGGCCCATAAGATCATGAAGGATGCGGGCAATACGGAGCAATACATCATCGACCAAGTGGTGGCCAGAGCACAGGTCATTACCGCGACACTGGTCGGCGCCAATCACTATACCATCCGCAACCTCAAATTTGACACGGTGGTCATCGATGAAGCCGGACAAGCCCTGGAGCCAGCCTGCTGGATACCCATCCTGAAAGCCAATAAAGTTATTTTTGCAGGCGACCACTGCCAGCTCCCACCGACAATCAAATCTACAGAAGCAGCAAAAGGAGGATTGAGTACGACCTTATTCGAGAAATGCGTGGCTTTGTTTCCGGAGGCGGTCGTCTTGCTGGAAGAGCAGTACCGCATGCATGACAGCATAATGGGCTATTCTTCTAAAGTATTTTATGAAAACCGGCTCAAAGCACATGACAGCGTGGCTCAAAGGCTGTTGTTTTCAGAGGATCAGCCTTTAACCTTTATCGATACCGCAGGCTGTGCCTTTGACGAAAAGATCGAAGGCACGAGCGTAACCAATCCCGAAGAAGCAGTGTTTTTATTGAAGCATCTGACGCATTACCTGACCGGACTTCGTACACATTACAGCCTCGAGGATTTTCCAACCGTAGGGGTCATATCGCCTTATCAGCAACAGATCAGCCTGCTCAAAGAGCTCTTCCTGAATGCACCAGAATTACAGGTCTATGCGGAAAAGATCACGATCAATACGGTGGATAGTTTCCAGGGACAGGAAAGGGATGTGATCTACCTGGGACTGACCAGGAGCAATGCCGACCGTACCATTGGTTTCCTCTCGGACATCAGGCGGATGAATGTGGCGATGACCCGGGCAAAGCAGAAATTAGTTGTGATCGGCGATAGTGCGACGCTTTCCCGCCTGCCTTTCTATTCAGACTTTATCAATTATGCTGATGAAAAGCAGGCGTATCATAGCGCCTGGGAATTTGTATCTGATATTTAGTAGGGCTCAGCGCAAACGCAGCGCTTAGCGCATCATTAATTTCTCTATCTCTTTCGTGAGCAGGTCATATTCCATCAATTTGGTCAGGTAGTAATGTTTTCCCTGGGCATCTGGCTTCCATGAATTGCTCCCGTTGTTACCCATGATCATCGTGCCCCTTTCCAAGCCAAAATAAGGTTTATAACCTTTCACACCCACCAACACAGCAGTCTGGTCCCAGCTCATCCTGCCTAAAGAGTCGGTTTTGGACTGCGGGATCGCATGGGCAAAAGCATCTTTTACCGGACTATTCTGCAGGTTTTTATTGGCAATCAGGCCCAATCCGGTCTTTATCTCATTGCCCACTTCCCATCCGCTAAATATAATTTCAGTAGGCCAGTTGTTCATCACATTGATTGCCGATGTGGTATCTTTATGAATATTGTATTCTCTTCCCTCCGGGAATTTACCGGCCATAGCTACTAGTTTTTTTACTTTTTTACTGACCAGTTCCCTTCCGCTCAGGCTGGAGATCTTATCTTTCTTTGAATTGAGCAGATCAGACAGGTTGGTCATAAAACCAACGGATATCAGCACGATGCTATTGTCTTCAGCTTTTGCCAGGAGCTTCCTGTATAAGGTCATCGCATTCTCCATCTCATCATTGGATTGGTATTTATGCGGGTATTTCGCCAGGATCAGTTCAGGCCATTTTTGACGGGCAGGCAGACTAACGCCCATTCCTTTGGGCACACCGATAGGGATATCAGGTCTTTTAAAATAGGTATTGAATAAGCTGATCGTCGGGCCAGTCAGATGATTGAGGTTGCAGGACATGACACCTACAATTTCGGCTTCCTTTCTATCCGCAAAAGTATGGAGCATCGCGATGGCACCTACATCGTCATAATCCGGACCAATATCGGTATCAAATATTACGTTGACTTTTCCTTGCGGCTTTTGCTGGGCTTTTTTTTGAGCAAAAATGCTGAAGGAACTGAAAAGAAATAGGGTTGCGATGAAGTATTTCACAAGATTGTTTTTTACATCCATGTTCATATGATTAAAGTTTTTCAAATTTAGAGGGGTCTAAGACGACATAACTGATCTTGCGCCTTTTCCAGGTATAGCTGATATACACCAGGCCATCATTCCCTTGTATGACAGATGGGTACGAGTATTCTCCGGGCTGATCTTCCAGGGTAAAAATGCTTTTCCAGTTGATACCATCTTTGCTGATGGCTACATTTAAAGGCGTCCTTTTGCCCGACCATTTTCCCTCAGGTTTGGTGGAGTGGTTATAGATCAATACCTGCAGGCCATTTTTAAGCGTGACCGCATCTGTCCCAGAATTGGGATTGGGAAGAGAGGTTTTTTCCAGTGCCGACCAACTCCGGCCATTGTCTTCCGACCAGCTCGTCATCACATAGTTGTCCTTGCTCCTGGCCAGCAACTGAAGTTTGTTGCCCCCATGAAATAAAACACTTTGCTGGATCACATTGTAATTTGAAGCCGGGTCTATCGGCCCAATGATCTCCCAGGTTTTGCCCAGGTCTTTTGTCAGTTCGAAATGCATTCTCCAACCAGTTTCGGAAGTGACTTCCGTACTGACCGGACAAAACAGCGTACCATCACTCAAGAGTACGGGCTTGTTTTTAACGGGCCCCAGGATATCCTCCGGCAATCTCCTCGGTTCAGACCAGGTTTTACCATTGTCTTTTGAGGTGATCAGTTCGCCCCACCATTGCTGAGGGCTCGGGCCAACTTTATAAAACAACATCAGTTCCCCTTTAGGCACCTGGTACAATACCGGATTCCAGCAAGGGTATCTTTTGGACGCATGCTGAATGCCGTTTGCTACAGATACGGGTGTCGTCCATACCTTATTTTTGTAGGTACTAAACCAGATTTCTACATCTTTATTGGCTTCTTTGGTCCCGCCAAACCAGGCGGCAACCAATCCTTTGGGCGTATAGGCCAGTGTGGATGCATGACATTCTATAAACGGGGCTTTCTCATAGAGATAACCTCTGGTCACTAAACTGCTTTCTTGCGAAAGTACAGTTTGGCTAAGTAAAATAAGTATTAAAAAAAGTAGTCTATTCATAACCTGGGTTTTGTTTGATTTTTACGGAAAAATTGGCGTCTATTGTGGTTTGTGGTATCGGGTATAAATTGTGTTTTTCTGAAATGCTGTTGCGGGTTTCCGCCTTCATATTGTATTTTTTGACTCTTTCTACGAGCATCCCCATTCTGCATAGGGTTCGCTTTCGTGGCTCTTCGGCCATCAGTTCTCTTGCCCGCTCGTCGAGTATATAATCCAGTGTCACGTTTGCCGGATCGACAGCAGCGGCATTGGCCCTGGCCCTCACCACGTTGATCGCTTTAGCAGCATCGATGGTATTTCCTGCTCTTAGGTAAGCCTCTGCCTTCAGCAAATACGTCTCCGCAAGCCTATAGATGATCATATCCTTACCCGTCCGGCCATTGTCCAAAATTCCCTGCCAGGATTTACCTTCAATTTTTCTTACGTAGGGATAAATTCTTTGCATAGTATCTAAAGCAGTAGTTTTCTTTTCTACTTTTTTACCAAAATACGCAGATGATGGGTTATTGTAATAAAAATCTCTTTTTATATTATATTTTGAGTTTCTCATATCATTGTTCCAATCACTTTTCCACAAGTCATACAGAAAATAAGTGTTCGGCCTGATGATCGCCACCCCTCTTTGCAGGGAATCTTTGTTAAGGCTCATGCCGAGTTTTGCAGCGGGGTCTGTCAATTGGACTAAAAATGGCAACCAACCTCTTGGCTGATGGTTTCCACCTAAACTACCACCGCCACCTGGTGTGAATTCTTCGAACTGCCAGACATAAATGGACTCCATATTGCCACTGCTTCGATTTGAATTTCCTTGTTTAAATAAATCTGAGAACACATCTCCGGGTTTATCCTTATCTACTCCAAACCGTTCGTTCATCAGCTTGTATAAGCCAGAATTAATGACATTATCAGCACTTTTTACCGCATTTGGGTAGTCGCCCAGGCTGATGTACACTTCGGCCAGAAGATGATCTGCCGCAGCTTTCACCATTCTTCCTTCCTTGCTTTTCGGAACCGTCGGCGGCAACCACTGCGCCGCGAACACCAGGTCGTCCGCTATCGCCTGATAAACATCCTTCCTGGCCATTCTTACGAAATCCGTCTTTGGCTCCTTATAAAACCGGTCCATCAGGAAAATATCTCCATATAGATTGGCGAGCAGGTTGTGCGCATAAGCCCTGAAAAACCTGGCTTCTGCGAGGATCTCATTCCGCTGCTGTTCCGAAGCAAATACACTTCTATTTCCCTCTTTAGAGGCCTCTTCTATAATCAAATTGGCATACGGCAAAATGGAGGAATAACACCAGTTCCAGGTTCTGGAAGATGCCGCAGTGGCGGGTGTAAGATATGTTTCGTAATTCACAAACTGGGTTACCGATATCTGACCGCTGGTACATATATCTGTCCCGGTAAACATATCGAAATACCGGTACAGATCATCTCCGGTCAGTTCCTCTCTGGTATAGTAGTGCAGACTTGAAATTAAATTTTCATAGCCTGCAACAGAATTCAGTACGTTTTCCGGTGTCAGAATGGCGACCGGCTTTTCATTTAGAAAATCATCCTTACAGGAGATATGAACACAGGAGATTATCCCGATCAAGAGCAAAGCTTTTGGTATTCTTTTTATATTTAGAATCTTCATAATATGAGTGATTAAAATCCAACATTAAGGCCAACAACAACCGTTCTCGGCATAGGGTATAAGCTATCGCGGTCTATCGCACCGCTTTCCGGATCCGCACCGATCCAATCGGTAAATGTGTATAGGTTTTTTCCACTCAGCGATAGCTTTAAATGCGAAATCTTCATTTTCTCGATCAGCGGCTTAGAGAAGTTGTAGACCAGTGACACATCCTGAATTCTTACAAAATTTCTGCTTAAGTAATAATTGTGTCCATATTTATTTTCATGCATCAGGGAAGGACGGGTATTGGATTTATTTTCAGGCGTCCACCAGCCATAGTCAATAAAATTTAAGGAACGCTCTGCCGGTCCCCTGCCAATCAGTCCGAAACTGGATATCCAGCCCTGCATGGCATTGACAAAAACAGAGAGGGTGAGATTCTTATAGCTAAAGTCGTTCGCAATTCCCCACCTGTATTTTGGTTGCTGCCCTTGTCCGATGATGGCCCGGTCATCAGCGGCAATCACACCGTCGCCATTCATATCTTTTACTTTTACATATCCTGGTTTATAGCCTGCAGGCAGGTCTGTATCCCCTTCCTGATAAATGCCTTCAAACACGTAATCAAAATAAGATCCGATGGGCTTTCCAATAAACCAATTGTTGCCAATATCGTCGTCTTCCTTTCCATCGCCATTGGTATCAGATCTATATAAATGAACAATCTCATTTTTATTGTTAGAAAAGGTGAGATTGGTCCGCCATTCAAAATTATTTTTTTTGATGTTTACAGTATTGATGGTAACCTCCACACCTTCATTGTTCACCTGCCCTAAATTGGCGAGCACATTGACAAAACCGGTCATCCGGGGTAATGCCCTGGTCACCAGCAAATCTTTGGTTTTCATTTTATACAGTTCCAGGCTCCCCCCTATCCTACCTTTAAAAAGCTCAAAATCAAATCCGATATTGGTTGTATACGTACTCTCCCATTTCAAATTATCATTCGCCATGTTTAACGGATAATAGGCCAGGCTTGATGTACCGCCATCGCCATACACAATTTTCTGCGTGCCAATTTTGCTCATAGACTGATACGGGGTAATGGCCTGGTTTCCTACAGCACCATATGACACCCTCAGTTTCAGCAGGTCTATAGCCTGTACGTCTTTAATAAAGCTTTCTTCTGAGACCAGCCAGGAAAGTGCGGCTGAAGGCAAGGTTGCGTATTTGTTGTTGTTGGAAAAGACCGAGCTTCCATCCCTTCTAAAGGTAACCGTAGCGAGATATTTGTCCATAAGCCGGTAATTCAGACGTGCCATATACGAGACGCCGCTTACTTTCTGCCCACCTGAGGCCACGGTTTGAGTTTCACCTAAGCCGAGGTTGTTCCAGCCTAAAGCATCTGTAGAAAGCAGGGATGCATTTGCATTGGTCGATTCAAACCTCTGCGCATCACGGCTATATAGTAAGGTTAGATCGATATGGTTATCGCTGTTAATTTGCTTGTTGTAATTGACAATATTTTCAATCATCCAGTCGTAATAATTGGTGAGCGACTTGCTTGCTGTTTTTGTGTTGTTGGTCAGGTTTTCATCCTGCCTGACAGCATTGTAAGTATTTAACCAGCGTATATTTGGACTGACGTTTAATTTGTAAGACAAGCCTTTTAGAAAGGGGGCATTCAATACCGCATAAAAATTTGTGAACAGATTGTTCTGAATTTGTTCATTGTCACGATAATAGGCGTGATAAATCGGGTTTCCAGCCACATTCTCTCCATCAATAACATACTGACGCGGTGTCCCATCAGCGTTGTACAGAGAGCCATACGGACTCAGCTGAAAAAGATTGTCTAAATTGGCCTGAATACCGGAGAAATCCCTTTTACCATACATCGTGTTTGTTCCCACAGTCATCCAGCTGTTAATTTTGTTTTCCAGGTTGACCCTGAAGGTAATTTTCTTCTGGTTGTCATTCACAATGATGCCCCGCTCATTTGTCATTGCGGCAGAAACAAAATAATTTGTATTGGCACTCTTGCCCGAAACATTCAAATCAAAGGCATTCATACCTGAGTGTTCCTGCGTACCCACATCATAGGGATCAACAGTAGCACCCGCAATATAATTGGCTGCCTCGTTATTGGCCATGTAAGTTTCTATTTTTTCAGGATCGGCGGGCAAACCAGCTTCCCTGCGGTAATCAAGGATTTTTTCAATGTACCTCTCCGGACTCAACAGGTTTATTTTGTATCCGGGGGATGAAATACCGTGAAACGTATTAAAATTGACAATAGGCTTCTCTGACACCCCTCTTTTGGAAGTGATGAGTATTACTCCATTGGCAGCCCTGGAGCCATAAATTGCAGCAGAACTGGCGTCTTTTAGAATCTCCATCGAGGAAATATCGTTTGGATTGATGTCTGAGATTACACCGTTGTAGATCGTACCATCCAACACAATCAATGGATTGTTTCCAGCACTTAAAGACCTCGGTCCCCTGATCAGGATAGAACCATTTTGTCCGGGCCGGCCATTGTCTGTAAACTGCACTCCCGCCACTCTTCCTCTTAAAGACTGTGTGACACTCGTATTGGGTAAATCTGCCGTTTTCTTCATATCTACCTTGGAGATGGCGCCAGTAACATTTCTTTTAGATTGGGCACCATATCCCACCACGATCACTTCATTTAAAGTTTTGTTGTCCGCTTCCAATTTCACTGACAAGGTACGGCCGCTTTCTGCCGCAACTTCCTGCGCCATATATCCTACCATTCTGAATATCAGGATGCCTTTGGAAGCTGTTGTCACGATGGAAAACTCACCATTTGTATTGGTTGAGGTACTGGCGCTCTTGTCGGATAGCTGCACCGACACGCCCGGCATTGGACTGCCTGTTTCATCTACAACAATGCCTTTGATGTTGTTTTTGGGTTCCTGGGAAAATACGTATGCCGAACGGATAATTAAGCATAGTACCATACATAGTTTCATTAGTTTTTGGTTCATAATAGTAAGGCCATTAGATTTTTTGTCTGGATTTTTTAAGATGTGTTTGCCGGGGAGCAAATCGGAGCAAAAGCGCTCCACTACAGACAATTACCTTTGTCTGCACGATCAAAATTGGCCCGGCCAATTTTAGTTCAGTATGCTATTTTTTTAATTTCCGGAGACAATGATTAAGCAAATTCCAACAATAAAAAGAAGAAACATCAAGCCCAGTCTGCCATTCACATTGACTGGAGAGTCCTTAAATTCCTTCCAGATAAATACGCCCCACAATGCTGCGACCAGCGTTGCTCCCTGCCCCAAACCGTAAGAAATGGCTGGGCCGGCTTTTCCTGCAGCAATTAAGTTCAGCGAATTGCCCAATCCCCAGATCGCACCACCGGCAATTCCAGTGATATGCGTACCAAATTTACCTTTGAAATAGGCGGCATAACTGGTTGGCTCTCCCACAAAGGGCCTCCGGATCAGAATGGTATTGAAAACAAAGTTGCTAAGAAATACACCCACGGAAAATATAAAGACTGCGGTATAAGGCGTCATCTTCCCGGCCTCAGGAGAAACAAAGTTTTCCAGATCCATAGAGGCCGCGATAAAACGGTAAAAGAAAGCCATCAGTACACCAGCTACGATCGATAGGACAATGCCTTTGACCGGTGCTTTGCCCGAACCCTGACTTTTCAATTTATAAGCCCAGGCATTAAACAATATAGCCACCACGATCAGAACAACCCCTCCGAAAAGTAAGACAGGATCTCCTTTTTGTGCGGCAGCATAGTTGACCACTACCCCCAGCACCAGTGCGATCCCAACACCTACAGGGAAAGCGACCGACATCCCTGCAATAGCGATGGCAGCGGAGAGCAGGATATTTGCCGCATTAAAAATAATACCGCCCAGCAAAGCGCTGCCTATATTGGAACCACTGGCCTGTTGTATATCCGTCAGAAAGCTGCGTCCGCCTTCGCCAAAACTGCCCAATGTACATGCAGAAATCAGCGAAAACAGCAAAATGCCAATGACATAGTCCCAATAAAACAATTCAAACCTCCAGGTTTTGTTGGCCAGCTTCTGGGTATTGGCCCAGGAGCCCCAGCACAACATGGTAACCACGCATAACGCGATAGCCATGGCATAATTTTGAACAATAAACATATTTATATCTGATTAGTTTCTAATTTTTTAGGGTGGATATATAGCCTTTAATTTCTTTTCTTAGCGGAACGGATACCTGAGCACCCAACCGGGTGACTGATATAGCAGAAGCTTCACAGGCAAACGTCACCGCTTTGATGATGTCCTTCCCTTCGCTCAGCGCCACGATCAACGCCCCATTAAAGACATCGCCTGCAGCAGTGGTATCTATAGCCGCCACTACTGGTGCAGCAACACGGGTAAACTGATCACCATTTAAGATCAATGCCCCTTGTTCTCCCATGGTAATAATCACTTGTTGCACACCTTTAGCCTGTAATGCTTTGGCTGCCAGTTTCGCTGAAGCAATATCGGATACTTCGATGCCAGTCAACAGGGAGGCTTCCTTTTCATTTGGAGTAATAATGGACAGGTAACTATAGAGCTCTTCCGGGAGTGTACAGGCCGGTGCCGGATTCAATATCACCCTGGCCCCTGACCTGAATGCTCTTTGGGCAACAAAAATCACTGTTTCCAGTGGAATTTCAAGCTGCATCAGAATAAAGCCAGCCTGGTCAATCACATGGGAAAGCTTATCCAGGTCTTCCGGACTTAGCCTGGCATTGGCACCAGGCGCAACCACAATACAGTTTTCTGCTGCATCATCTACAGTAATCAGCGCTACGCCTGAAGGATTTTCATTGTCCAAAAGGACATATGCGGTATTGATTCCTTCTGCTTCAAAAAGCTTTGAGGATTGGCTGCCAAACACATCCTCTCCGAGTTTGCAAATAAAAGTTACGTTACCACCCAGTCTGGCCGCGGCAACAGCCTGATTGGCGCCTTTACCGCCAGCATTCATTAAAAAATCTCCGCCCAGCAGTGTCTCTCCCGGTTTGGGGAAACGTGCCGTCTTTACTACCATATCTACATTGGAACTTCCAACAACTAGAATCGAATTCAACATTTCGTAGGTCTTTATACTTGGTTAATACGTTGCGATAACGTTTGCGCAAGATATATATCTTTTTATACTATCCAAAATAAAAAGTTAAAAAATATTAGATACCAAATTGGAATTGGGCATTAAGCAAGCAAAACAGGCATCAAAAGCAGATAGAAAGGTTTTTTAGCAGATAAAATCGTGTAACGGCAACAACCATACACCTATTTTATCTACTAGTTTTACATAGGATAGGCTAAAAAAGAGGGAATTTCTTTTCTAAAATAAGTCAAAATCACCAGAATTAACGTTTGTTCAAGACATTTTTAACAGATGCACGGTGAATAATGGATGGAGTGATCAGGATTTTATGTGACTCAGATTTCAGCTGCACTTCCTCATTTTTCAACTCAATGCTATCCAATAGTAATCTGATCGCAATCTGGGCAATATCAGAAATTGGCTGAGAGATACTGGTTACCGGACTGGACAGAAAATCCAGATAGATGGAATTGTCGAAAGTCACGACAGAAATATCTTCTGGAATGGTATAGCCATCTTCGGTAAGTGCTTTCAGTACTCCAAGCAGTATGGTATCACTCAATGCAAATATCGCCGTTGGCTTTTCTTCTTTATGCAGCAGCAGCTTGGTTTCTAGGTAACCGTCTTCAAAGGTGAAGCTGCTTCCCCCAATATAAAATTCCGGCAAACCATTGTCCTTAACTGCTTCTTTATATCCCCTTACCCGTTCCCTATTGGACAAGACATGATGTTTCCCCTGTATACAGGCTATCTTTTGATGCCCTTGTTGAATTAAGTAACTGACCATCTGGTAGGCACCCTGATAGTGATCAGTAGCGACATACGGTATAGACAAGTCCTTAAAATACCGGTCTACAAAGACAATAGGTATGTTTTGGTTCTGCAACAGTTCGAAATGCTTTTCATCTTTTCCGCAGGGAATGACAATCATTCCGTCTATATTTCTGGCTGCTAAACTTTTAATGGAACTGGCTTCGATCGCCTCGTCTTCTCCACAATCTGTTACCAAAACGGCGTATCCTTTGGCATGCAGGGCCTGGTTGACAATACTCGCGATATCAGAGAAAAAAGGATTGGCCAGACTGGGCACGACCAGTCCAATGGCAAAGCTTTTGTTTAACCTCAGGTTGATCGCTGTTTGGTTTGGGGTGTAGCCCAATCTCTGCGCGGCCTCCAATACCTTCGCTTCAGTAGCGGCACTGATGCGAAATTTTTTTGAAACACCATTCAATACCCTCGAAACAGTCGTCAGGGAAACATCGGTTGTTTCTGATATGGTTTTAATCGTTACGTTTTTCAATGGGGTCGCTGATTTTCTCTTAGATCAAGCCTTGTAAAGATACGTGTAATATTCTATTTCTTCTTTTTTTCTATGATCGCCCGATAACCGGACGTCAATACATCTTGCAACAACTCAGGACTATAACTGTGGATATAAAGGCATACATAAGGATAATCTTTGTAATGTGGCGTGATGAAACAACTTTCAGGATACTGCTCTAAATATCTCTCTCTGCTCTCAAAATCTGTACGTACAGCCAGCCATTCTCCGTTTTCATGCAACCTGCAAAGCAGATTTTTCCCGATCTTAATAGAGGGCGTATCGTAATGGGACAAGCTGTCGGAAGCATTAGGAAACTGAAGCGCGATCTGCCGCACATGCTCGAAATCGGCTGGATTAAAATGAATGTCTTTCATAACAATTGGCAGTTTAAACTATTAATTCCCGGGGACTTTCTTTTGTTTGTTAAGCAGCAGATCTATGGTCTGGGCAATACGTTTCACCCTGATCTCGTCCAGACCAGCGGCCCCTATCCAGTCGAGAAAGACCTTGCGTTCAGTTTCTGTATAACTTAAATACACCCGGTAAGCTTCGGGCTCGTCCTCCAGGCAAACCAGCAAATCTTCAGGAGTAGCCATTGGTGGATGTTCCGGGCTATCCGAATAAAGAACAATCTGAACCCGGTCGCCGTCCTTTTTGCCTATTTTCTTTCTGATCTCTGCTTTTACGGGAAGAAATAATCCCCCGTCACGGATGGGCATCAAACCATAACTGATCAATTCGTAATCATCGATGGTACCGCTTACATGGACGGTCCCAAACTTACCTCTGAAATTAGAACTCACGGCCGGCAGTCGGATATACGTCCATCCACCTTTCCCCGGCATTCTCTCCATCAGGAATTCACCTGTAATCAGTGGCGTTTTTGACATCTCTAAAAATAAAACATTGCGACCACTCAGACAAGGAGAAAGAAAAAAAGCTCCAGATTTCTCTGAAACTTTGTGAAAGTGGTCACGAGGATAAGGGTATCAAAACATTTCCTGTCTGATCAATGGCATTTATTATTCACTTCCCATTCAAAATCTAAGTCAATTAGGCCGTGTAAAATATTGTCTATTTTACCTAATTTTCACAAACTCAACCCTACGGTTGTTCGCTTTATTAATTTCGCTGGTATTTGGCATTGCCGGTGCACTTTCGCCTTTGCCGTCAGTTTGCATTCTGACAGTTTCAATTCCAAAATCAGTACTTAACATTTTCTTTAATGCTTCTGCACGTTGTATAGATAGTTTGAGGTTAGTCTTTTCTTCTCCATCGCTATCTGTATGACCAATTATTTTAATTTTAACTGTCGGATTTTCTTGTAAAACCATTGCGATGGACTTGATTAGACCCAATGATTCAGATTTGATATTTGCCGAATTTACATCGAACAAAATACCTGATGAAACAAACTTGCCTTCATTGATGAGTTTATTCCTTGTATCAGGATCTCCTACGGCTAACCTTAAATTATTGATATAATATTTATCTTCTTCCTTTTTAAAGTTTCCAGTTTGAAATAGGATGCTGTTGTACTTTTTGCCTTGAAGAAAAGCATTAGGCAAATCCCATACTTTTTCTTGATTTAAATAGACACGTAAACGGTTTTTTTGCCGCCAAATGCTCACATGAACGGTAGCTTTTACATCACTGATAAATTCATTTTGCATGGCTTTATTTTTATCGCCATAATTGCCATTGGTGTAAATTTGATAATTGGTAGTGCCTTTACTATTTGAGGTGGATACTGATTTTGGATGGATACCAATTTCGATACCGTTTCTACCCAATCTGTTAAACTGTTTCCATTTTACATAATCGGCGCTTGGCTTAGCCAACTCGGCGATAGAAAAACTTAAGGGATTGCTGTAAAAGTTGAAGTTTGCACTACTCCTTACATCAAACTCGAAAGTGAAATTATCTGGCAAGTTATTGATAAACTGGGGCATAAACACACCATTTTTACCGACATTAAACCAATGTTCGCCATTTAATTCTACAATTTCGCCCCCGCTGTTGGTGCTCCATTTGGCAGGGAAATCACCTACCTTATCCTGGTTGAAATTTTCGACTATCAGAACTTTATCGCCTTGTACAAAATCAAATTTTCGGGTTATATCGCTGTTAACTTGCGCTTGACATAGCCCGCAAATGCACATCAATACTATAAACATTTTGGTCGTCATGGTTTGTTTGATTTAATTAACTATGAAGTTGAAGGTGCAAGGAGGACAAATTCTATTTAACGAATACATCATTTAATGCCGCATTATTACTGCCATCAGTTAAAGTAGAGCCTACTCCATTTCTCCATATTTTCGCTTTAGATATCCCTGTATTATATTCACGGCCAACGATATAGCTATCATTTCCAGAGAAATAAATACTATAGGCGATCTCATCTTTAGTGCCATCTGATAGGCTTGTCGCAATACCATTTTTCCAAAACTTAGCTATAAACTTAGTTCCATTGCTTTCATAGCCACAAGCAAATACATCAGCTCCATTAACAATAACTGAAACAGCCTCTGCTCGTTTTGTGCCATCAGTTAATGCTGTTGCTACTCCATTTTTCCAGATTTTAGAGACATATGTTATTCCACTACTTTCTAAGCCCGCTACATATATGTCAGCGCCACTTATAAATATGCTTCTGCCTAAGGATAACGCTTCAGGGGTCGCTGTTGCATAGTAGGTGGCAACACCATTTTTCCAAAGCGTGGTTATTGCAGAACCTCTATCAGCGATATCACCGCCAGTAACATAAACATCGGTGCCGGATACTGAAACAGACATAGCTTCACTTGAAGTCGATATTGTATTTAAGACAATGCTTTGCCCATTTTTCCAAAGTTTAGCCCTGCCATTTTCCCTGCCAGCAACATATACATCAGTGCCGGCTACAAATACATCATTAGCAAGAGCATTTGTTGTACCATTACTTAATGAGCTTCGTATTCCGTTTTTCCAAAGTACAGCGGTTGAATTAGGACCGGCACTTTCGCCACCACATACATAAATATCACTTCCAGAAACAAAAACAGCTTTTGCCTCGGCATAGCTCGTCCCATCGGATAATGCTGTAGCTACGCCATCTTTCCAGATTTTAGCTATTGCTTTGCCTGAAGTACCAACGCTTTCAAAACCTACAGCATAAACAACTTTATCGGGTATTGGGGTAAGCGGAGCTGGTTGACTTTTTTTCTTGCAGGCAGCCAGTATTGCGAGCATGTATAGAATGATTAAAATTTTTGTTTTCATATTAGGGTAAATGTTTATAACTCGATTTTTCAATTACTGTAAAGTGCTTATCAATATCAAAAGGATTAAGGATTAGTTTTATTTAAAAATGTGCCCTCACCATACTATTAAACTTATATTTATTATGTTTGAAAGCTACGACGTGTTTATTTCTTAAAAAATAGCAGATATCTGTCATTTTTAATTCGTTGAAAAAATAGATTTGTATTAATAACACTTCGTGATGAACAATAATTGGGTATAAGCAGGTTAAGAATATTTAGACATGAAAACTTTACAGCCTTTATCAACCGAACAATTTGTGCATATAGCAAAATCAGAGATGACGTTAGGCCTTGTTGATTATGAGGCCTTTTTTGCGTCACAAATACAAGAAGCACGAAATTTTGCTATTGGCCCTTATTACTGGTTTATAGGTGATAATGCCAAATTGCTGATTACTGTTGCAAGCGAAAATATTGGCGAGTTAAGCCCTTTTAGTAAATCGGAATGGGAGAATAAGCCTGCTTCTTTTTTGGTAGAAAATATACATCCGGAAGATAGTTTTTATGTGCTATCGGCATTACAAATGGCTATGGAAAAAATTGTAAACCTACCACCAGAAAGGCAGTTAGATGTGCGCATAAATATTTACGCACGTATGTTGAATGCCCAAAAAGACTATCGATGGGTGCTCATACAAATGCCTGGACTATATGTAAACCAAAAAAACCTGACCACCTGTGGGCTGCTGATGGTAACAGATTTATCGCATCTAAAATTTAATCATCGCCCAATATTAATGACGCTTATCGATAAGATAAATAACAAAAACGAATATTACCACATCGCCATAAGTGAAGAGGCCAACTTGGTAAACGTAGCGCTGCCACATATTACAAAACGCGAGCAACAATTACTGCAATTGATGTTAAGAGGTTTTACCAGCCCCGAAATTGCAGATAAGCTATGCATTTCCTATCATACGGTAGAAAACCACAAAAGAAATTTGCGCAAAAAAACTGCTACAAAAACATCGGTTGAGTTGACACACTTCGTGATGAACAATAACTTATTGTAGCAATGCGCCATTTCCAGGAAAGCCATGCTCGATTTAATCTTCATTATTTTAACAGGATCTCAACCATTCAATTCTGCGTCAAATCTGGCATAAATATAACTAACAAAAAAAGCTCCAGATTTCTCTGAAGCTTTTGAAGTGGTGTGGGCCGGGATCGAACCGGCGACACATGGATTTTCAGTCCATTGCTCTACCGACTGAGCTACCGCACCTTTTGTAATGATTGTGTTTTTATTGTATTCCCCTTCGGTTGGGAGTGCAAATGTAGTGTCTTTTTTTGAACATCAAAATCTTTTTTAAAAATAAATCCAAATACACACCCTTTTATTTAAAAAGCGTATAAATTTCTAATTATATGCATGCATAGTAATTTCTTTTGTCGTATTTATCTTAACTTAGCCACACTATAATAGATCTAAAGAAATGGTGTCACAAATCATATTTATAGCGATTACGCTGGCTGCAATAGCATTGTTCAGCTTTAACATCAGGAAAGTCATCCGCAACATAAAGATCGGGCGGCCGACTGATAGAACCGATCAGCCTCAGAAAAGGTGGATCACGATGTTTAAAGTGGCACTCGGACAAACAAAAATGTTTTTTCGCCCTATTCCCGCCATCATGCACCTCGTGGTATACCTTGGCTTTGTCATCATCAATCTGGAGGTTCTGGAAATCATGATCGACGGCATTTTTGGCACACACCGCATCTTCGGGGGATTAGGTCAGGTATACAATGTATTGATCGGCTCATTTGAATGGCTCGCTTTAGGCGTATGGCTCGCTTGTGCCATTTTCCTGATTAGAAGAAATATCCTGAAGCTAAAAAGATTCAGCGGTGTAGAGATGACAACATGGCCTAAATCTGATGCCAACTATATCCTCATCACTGAGATCCTGCTGATGACAGCCTTCCTCACAATGAATGCCGCAGACGCCAAGCTTCAAGCCTTGGGATCAAGCCACTATATCACTGCTGGTGCATTTCCCGTGAGCCAGTACCTGCAGAATCTCCTGCCGGATACAGAAATGGCACTAATAGCGATCGAAAGAGGCTGCTGGTGGTTCCACATCATCGGTATCCTGGCCTTCCTGAACTACCTGCCCTACTCCAAGCATTTCCACATTCTGTTTGCTTTCCCCAACACCTACTTCTCCAATCTGGAGCCGAAAGGTGAATTCACCAATATGCAAAGCGTCACCAATGAGGTCAAAGCCATGCTTGATCCCTCCTTTACACCGCCGGAAGCAGAAGCGGGTCGCTTTGGTGCCAAAGATGTGAACGACCTCAGCTGGGTCAACCTTATGAACGCCTATACCTGCACAGAATGCGGGCGCTGTACCTCTGTTTGCCCGGCCAACATCACCGGGAAACTGTTGTCGCCACGCAAGATCATGATGGATACCCGTGACCGTATGGAGGAAGTGGGTAAGAACATCGATAAAACAGGCAATGGATTTGACGATGGCAAATCTCTGATCGACACCTACATCAGCCGTGAAGAGATCTGGGCCTGCACCAGCTGCAATGCCTGCACCCAGGCCTGCCCGATCAATATAGATCCTCTGGCCATCATTACCGAACTGAGAAGATATGCCGTAATGGAGGAGTCACAATCCCCGTCAAGCATCAACGCCATGTTTGGCAATATAGAAAACAATGGCGCCCCATGGAAATACTCACCGGCAGACCGGTTAAACTGGGCAAAGCAGGATTAAAAAGCAAGGGCCAAGGAGTAAGGACTGAAGAGCACAAAGAATAAAAACAACAAGAAAAAGCTGAAAGATCGAAAATGAGCGAGCAAATAAATTTTCATGTACCAACCATGGCTGAGCTGATCGCCAAAGGCGAAGAACCTGAAATCCTCTTTTGGGTAGGATGTGCAGGCAGCTATGACGAACGGGCACAAAAAACCACCCGCGATATTTGCAAGATCCTGCACCATGTAGGCATCAAATATGCTGTATTGGGTACGGAAGAAAGCTGTACAGGCGACCCGGCAAAGCGTGCAGGCAACGAATTCCTGTTCCAGATGCAAGCCATGACCAATATAGAAGTCCTCAATGGATACAACGTCAAAAAGATCGTCACCGGTTGTCCGCATTGCTTCAACACCATTAAGAATGAATATCCACACCTGGGCGGCAGTTATGAAGTCATCCACCACAGTCAGCTCATCCAGCAACTGATTGATGAAGGTAAACTGAAAGCCGAAGGCGGAGAAAGTTTCAAAGGCAAGAAGATCACTTTTCACGACCCATGCTATCTCGGCCGTGGCAATGGTGTATACGAAGCGCCCAGGAAAGCACTCGAAGTACTCGATGCACAACTAGTAGAGATGAAACGCTGCAAATCGGGTGGCTTGTGCTGCGGGGCAGGCGGTGCACAGATGTTTAAAGAACCTGAAAAAGGCATCAAAGACATCAACATCGAACGGATCGAAGAAGCGCTGGAGACGGAGCCACAGATCATCGCAGCCGGTTGTCCATTTTGCATGACCATGCTCCGCGACGGCGTCAAACTAAAAGATCAGGAACAAAACGTACAGGTGCTGGACATCGCAGAGATCACGGCCAGGGCCAACGGACTATAATGCATATGAACGGCAATCACCTATATATCACTTCGCTAAATTCTGGTTCCAATGGCAATTGTTATTACATTGGCAATGACCAGGAAGCAGTACTGATCGATGCGGGCATCTCCTGCCGGGAAACCGAAAAGAGAATGCAGCGCCTTGGCCTGTCCATGGAAAAGGTGAAAGCGGTGTTTATATCCCATGAACATTCAGATCATATCCGCGGGCTATGTGTGCTATCTAAAAAATACAATTTACCGGTCTACATCAACAATGGGACACTCAGAGGCTGCAAGTTTGCATTATCTGAACAACTCATCAGGCCCCTGGTCAGTCACCAGGAGGTGCAGATCGGTGATCTAAAAGTCAGGGCCTTTCCAAAGCTCCATGATGCCGCAGAACCGCATAGCTTTATGGTGTCGGGGCAGGACACCAGGGTAGGAATATTTACAGACATCGGTGCGCCATGCGAGCAACTGATCCAGCATTTCCAGCAATGTCATGCGGCCTTCCTCGAGACCAATTACGACGAACAAATGTTGCAGAATAGTGGCTATCCTTACTTCCTGAAAAGAAGAATTACAGGGGGCATGGGACACTTGTCCAACATACAGGCCCTCGAACTGTTCAAAACCTATAGGCCATCCTATATGACCCACCTGCTGCTCTCCCATTTGTCCAGGGAAAACAACTGCCCGCAACTGGTGCAGGATCTTTTCAACAATCATGCTTCCGGAACGGAAATTATCGTCGCCGGCCGCTATGCAGAAACGCCTGTATTCAAAATAACCGCTACGGAAAATACAGAATCGGCATTGGCCAGTTCATATTTTTCTGCATATTGAAAGATTCCGCTTCAGCGCATCCTTTCAATTTCATTTCACACATTGTTTGAGACTCTTTTTTAAGAAAAATGTAAAAATATTCCAGAGATCAAGAAATATTCAAATCAAAACAGATATTTTACTAAATTTGATCTTATGGCCTTTTCACCAAAATCAAAAATCTGGATTTATCAAAGCAATCGGGAATTAACTTCTCCGGAAGTAACCGCTATTCAGCAAAAATTGAATGACTTTACCACGCAATGGCAGGCACATGGTCATCAATTACAGGCTAAAGCTGACATTCTATACAATTTTTTCATTGTCTTCACTGTCGATGAAGCTTCGGCATCAGTAACCGGATGCTCGATAGACTCTTCCGTCCGTATTATCAAAGAAATCGAACAGGAATATAAGCTGGATCTCTTTAACCGCTTTAACATCGCTTATAAGCAGGCCAATAAGGTCCTGGTGCTCAATAAAGAAGATTTTGAGACGATGGTCAACATCAAGAAAATCGGCCCTGATACCATCGTATTCAACAACTTAGTGGCTACACTAGCTGAGTTTGAAAACAAATGGGAAACCTCTTTTGAAAAAAGCTGGCACAGCACAGTATTTGCACATTTGCTGTAAGCCAGCAGCGTCAAATTTCGATCTGACTATTTGATAGAAAACTCATCTCCCGCAGTAAACAGGCTGAAATTTAGATTGTCCATCTTAAGATGATGGCTCTTGTTCACTTTTAAATTTTTAGGATCAGAAATCCGCAGCACCTGGCTCTCGCCAACTACCCTGATCTTTTTGTTATTCACCACGATCGCAGTTCCTTCATCTATCCCAATGCAATCATAGGTAGGATAGGCAGCCAATGCAGAAAACAACCTATTATAACGGCTCCTCTTCACAAAATGCTGGTCAATGATCACGGATGTCAATAAACCCAGGCCTTCTTCAAAGGCCACATTTTTATCTAAAAGTTTATCGAAGGTTTCTTTATAGACCGTATCTCTCAGTTGCTGACCAGTGATCATGTGCCTGCTCATCACTGCAGCTCCCGCACTCGTACCGGCTATAGTGGCACCGTTACGATAAGCATCATGAATAGCCTTATATACCGGTGTATTTAAGACAACCTTCATAAACCTGTTTTGATCACCCCCGGTGATAAAGATCAACTTCGCCCCCAAAAGGGAATCCAGCCATTTCTTATCGTTTACAGTTTTGGCATCAAAATTCAACTTCGCAATTTTATTGCCCGCCTGACGGGAAAGCTGGGCCTGTATAGCTGCGAAAGAAGCATCGGGCTCAGCACTCGACATCGGCAAGACCACCATATAATCCTTAGGTCCCAGTTGGGCTGTCTTAATCAAATCAGCAATCAGCTCCGGAGAGCGGTTGCCCCCACCAATGATGAAAAGGCTGCCTTTTGGTTGAATTGCTTTTTGTGCAAATGCGATTGAAGATATCCCCACAAGGAAAATCAACAAGCCAAATCTTAAATGTTTAACAGGATTAGATAAACTCATTATTTATAGATCTTTATTTCTACTTTGCCATCTTCAGTGACCGTACCTCGGTACATACCCTCGGTATTGAATGGCATACTGACATTTCCTTTTTTATCCAGCGCGATCAATCCGCCGTCACCACCAAGTTTGCCCATCTTTTCTATCGCTTTTTTTGAAGCCTCAGCGAGCGACAAGCCCTTGTATTCCATCATCGCACTCACATCATAGGCCAGTACACTGCGGATGTAAAATTCTCCCCAGCCTGTGCAGGAGATACCAGCGGTCAGGTTGTTCGCATAAGTACCCGCCCCAATGATCGGTGAATCCCCAACCCGGCCATACTTTTTGTTGGTCATCCCGCCTGTAGAAGTTCCAGCCGCCAGATTACCTGCTTTATCTAAAGCCACAGCACCAACCGTTCCAAATTTATTGTCTTTATTCAGGATGCCCAGTTTCATAGACTTTTTATTGCCATGATCAAGAACGGCTTTTGTAGAATCTTCCTTTATGGCCTTTTGCAGACCGTCCCAACGTTCTTTGGTATAGAAGTAACTCGGGTCAACCAGCGTCAAGCCACTTTGCCTGGCAAAAGCCTCTGCTCCTGCCCCAACCATCATCACATGCTCAGATTTTTCCATGACCGCACGGGCCGCAGAAATCGGGTTTCTGATTGTCGTTACACCAGCTACCGCTCCAGCGCTCAAAGTTTTACCATCCATAATGGAGGCATCCAGTTCGTTCCTGCCATCGTGCGTAAATACAGCGCCTTTACCCGCGTTAAAAAGCGGTGAATCTTCCAGTACATGGATCGCCGCCTCTACGGCGTCCAGGCTCGTCTTACCCGCTTTAATGGCCGCATAGCCTTCCTGAAGTGCTTTAGTAAGTGCCGCTGTATAAGCTGCCTCTTTTTCAGGGGTCATGCTTTTCTTTAAAATGGTACCGGCACCACCGTGAACCACCAATACGTACTTCTGCTTAGTCTGGGCTAAACCTAAAAATGATATACTGACCAAAGTCAGCAGGGCAACAATCCTTAATTTCATATTCCTCATTAGTTTTGATCCGTTTTAAAAAGCTGGCCATTGTCTACACTCCACCAATACCATTTCCCTCCGGAGGCTTCCGAAGCTGCAAATGTAGCGACATTAAAGTTACCACTTCCTTCCGGTGTGGCCTGCATCTCGTAGACAGATACGGCCTGTTTGTTTCTGTTCCAAATGACAGGCTTACCCGTCTCCATTTGTTCAGGTAATTTACCTGCATCAGGGATCAGAAAATAGGCCCTGCTTGTGCCAATCACTTTCGCCTTGCCATCTTTATCTATGCAAACAGCCGTTCTTTCATCCGCAGCAATTCCCTTAGCAGTTATATTCCAGTCTTTCTGTATCCTGCCAAGGAAAACCATATGCCGGCCTTCACGTTCCCTGGTCAGGTAGTGCTGGTCGGTAATTACATTTTGTAAGAACGGTGCTTTCAGGAAATCATTATTATAGAGTGTCACCGCAGCGGCGTATGGATTCAGCAGCGCCGTGGCCGAGGTAACCCCACCAGCTTCACCGCTGTAATAAAAACCACCCAATATGGCGCAGCCTGCACTGGTACCACCCACAGGGGCTTTCTTTTCATTTAATAAATAATTTAAAGCCGCCTCCGTCTTGGTTCCGCGCCAGTATGTCATATAGTCCGACTGGTCCCCACCGGCGATAAACACCATTTCCGCATTGCGGATGATATAGGCAACCTTGTCGTTGTTCGCAAGCTCACGGCTGTTGATCAGTAAAGTTTCGACCGAATTTACCGTACCTAGTCTGTTGACAAAGGGATTATAGGCATCTGTACCCGTCGCACGAAGTATAACGACATCGCCACCTCCGCTCCGCTCAATCATCCATTTAAATGCCCCTTCTACATCTGCCCCGCCACCCATCAGCACCATACCACCAGTAGTCGTGCGCACTACATTCGCTGTATCGCCGACAATACCGATAGATCCCGGGCGTTCCACAACAGGTGGGTTGACCTCAGGAGGATTGGTACCGGTCTTTGGTGCGTCATTGGATTTACCGCAGCCAACAGAACTTATAGAAAAGGCAAGAAGGATAAACAGGATCGGATACTTCATATATCATATTTTAATTTTCCGGAGGGATCAAATGATACCCCCCGGAAAAATATTAGTATTTCGGATTTTGGACTGTATTTTTATTTACAGATATTTCATCAGCAGGCAAAGGGAATGAATACTGTGCCATAGAAGGTGTCATAATCGTAGCACCTTCCGTGTTTGCCGCATCCGGGCCTGAGCGGTCAACATTCAAATTCCTTCTTTTCAAATCAAAGAAACGATGTCCTTCAAAAGCAAGTTCTTTAAAGCGCTCGGCATACACTGCTTCGATTAAAGCTGCTTTATCAGCGAAGGTCGCATTGGTATAGTCGTTGATCCTGGCAGTGCGAAGCGCATTGATATCGCCAGCCGCATCGCCAGTGGATTCTGCACGTGCTTCTGCACGGATCAGGTACATCTCGCCTGTTCTGAATAGTTTAATATCCGCAAGGCCTGGTACAGAAGCTGTACCGCCTATATACTTTTTAACCAAATATTGGGACTGTATGCCTGTTCTTGATGGATCATAAGTGATATATGAAGCAAAACGAATGTCATTAACCCTATCATACGCATTAGCGAGCTTAAATGCAGGCGCGTACAATACAATGCCTCCGGCCTGTCTGAAAAAGAACCCGCCAAAGTTAGAGCCGTCAGCCACGCCATTTACGTTTCTTTTTAGCTTCCAGATCACTTCACTATCATTGGCCGCGTCCGTCCAGATACCCGGGAACTGGGCCTTTGTAGCCAACGGTATGCTGCTGATCACTTCTGTGGAATAGGTAATTGCCTCTGGCCAGTTTTTCTCATACAATGCTACTCTCGCCTGAATCGCCGAGATAGCTGTTCTCGTGATCCTTGTTTTATCAGTAAAAGTAGTCGGGATCAATGCTTTTGCGGCGATCAGATCAGCCTTTGCATTTGCAATCACACTCTCGAAAGGATCTCTGGCAGGAAAGCTGATGACAGATTCTTTCATATACGGAACACCTAAAGCACCCGGCTGGTAAGACGATGCATAACCGCGCAGAAGTTCAAAATGCGCATATGCTCTCAAAGCGAGCAGTTCTCCGCGATAACGATCCTTTGTGGCCTGATCTGCAGCAGTAGGTGCATCTATACGTTCTATATTGGCCAATACACGGTTTACCCGGTCTATGGTTACATAAAACTCTCTGTAAGCACCCGTCACCGAACCGCTGGCCGCAGTATATTGCCATTTAAATGCATCTTTATTTCCCACACTATTTTCAGCAGGGTAAGTTGCCTCGTCCGCCACAATGATTGAACTTGCAATAAGGGTATAGTCCATGTAGGCATAAGCACCTAAAAGTCCCATATTGATATCGGCTAAATTTCTAAAAGCCTGATCTGGTTTGATGGTGTCCGTCGGCTTGAGGTCAAGCTTGGTACAAGATGCCGAAACTACCAGGACCAATGCTATGTATATATATCGTTTAAATAAGTTGCTGATCATGTCTTTAATTATTGAAGGTTAACATTAATTCCGAAAGTATAGGTTCTGGCATTCGGATATTGAAAACGGCCATAAATGCTGTTGTTTTCAGGGTCCAGGCCTCTCCACTTCGTCCAGGTAAATAAGTTCTGTCCCTGAGCAAAAACTTTTATTCCATTCACCACATGAAGCTTGCTCAACAGGCTCTTAGGAACACTGTAACCGATATTCAAATTTCTAAGTCTCAGGAATGAAGCATCCTGTATATCTTTCGAGGTAAACTGTCTTGCAAAGTTTATCTTCTGCAAAATGGCATCATCTCCTTTTTGTTTCCACCTGTTTTCCAGCATACGGATACTTTGGTTGCTCGTCATATACGACTGGTTCTCATTGTAAAGGTCTTCATTGTTGTGACGCATCACGTCAGATACAAATGAGAACAATACATTCGCTGAAAAACCTTTCCAGGAAACGGAAGAAGTAATACCTCCGGTCAGTTTAGGATAGAGCGCGCCCGACTTCGTTACCCTTAGATCGTTTACATTGTATGTTTTCGTGATGTTACCTTCTTTGTCATAATATTGAGGCTCGCCGGTTTCCTTATCTACACCAGCCCATTGCGGTGCAGAATAAGTACCATACGGCATGCCCACCTGCAATACACGAGTGTCGCCATCAGGAATATTGTCGGCAATATCAGATAAATAAAGAATTTTGTTTTTGTTGTAACCTGCGTTTACACCGATCGACCAGGTCAGCTCAGTATTCTTAATCACATCACCGCTCAGATCCAGCTCTACTCCCCTGTTGCGCATTTTACCAGTACTCAAACTCTGATCGGTAAATCCGGCAGTTGCTGAAAGCTTCTGATCAATAAACATATTCCGGCTTATACGATTATAATAATCAACCGAAACTCTTAACCTTCTGCTTTTGAACAGGGATAAATCCATTCCAGTGTTAAACTCATCTACATACTCCCAATCAAAATTGCTGTTGCCCGGAGAGGTAGGGCGCAAGCCCTGAACACCACCGTAAGAAGTTGTTCCAAAAGTGGCCAGATAAATAAAGTCACCCGCAAACGGACTGGCAGTAGTACCGTAACTTGCCCTGAAGTTTAAATCTCCGATCATATCGGCATTCGTTAAGAAAGCCTCCTTTTTAACATTCCAGTTGGCTCCAACCGAGTAGAAACCATGCCATTTATTCTGAGGTGCTACTTTGGTTGACCCATCATAACGGTAACTTCCGTTAATGGTATATTTTTCATCAAAAGTATACCTGGCCAGCCCCATAAAAGAAGCCAGAGCACTCTTGGTTTTAGAACCGCTTAAAGTCGGCAGGAAAGTACCATTAACAGTAATACCTGCTGGAGTTTCCGGTAAGCGCGGGTCCAGTCCGAACCCTACAAATCCAAAGGAATTAAAGTTGTCATACAAATACTCGTGGATCACGGATGCTTCAACATCATGCTTTTCTCCAAAACGCTTGCTAAAAGTAAGGTCTGTAGTGGAAATAACACTAAAATTCCTTCTGCTTCCTTCCTGAAAACGGCCCTTAGCACCGACAGTATTTGTATTGGATCTCGATCCATAATAAGAATCCGGATTAATCCAGCGCTCATCAGTAGAATTTCTGTAATCCACACCTGCCCTGGTGCTGATCTTCAGCTCAGGTAAAATCTGGTAACCAAAGTTCAAACCTACGATGCTTTTCAATTGTGCAGATTTATCCGTTGAATTCAATAAACGGTCCAGCGCCTGGCTACCTTCGCGCAGATCCAGGATCGCAGGAATTTGTCCGCTTCTGTTTCCCGGATGGATCAATGTGCCATTTGGTGAATAAGGATACTCGTAAGGCAAAGCATAAAAAATAGCCGACATCGCTGTTCCTACGGTTGTTGTACCTTCACCCTCTGTGTAAGCTGCTTCAGAATAACCCAAAGAGAGATTCACACTACCTGTGAATTTACCGGAATTGAAATCCAGGTTGCTTCTTAAAGCATACCTATCTAATCCTGTACGTTTAGCAATACCTTCTTGTTTATAATAGTTCAGGGAGTTGTAAAAACGCAGCCCATCATTACCACCACTAATACTGACCTGTTGTTCCTGATATTTACCAGTTTGAAGGAACATATCCTGCCAGTCTGTATTGATGTTTTTTAAACTGTCCAAAATACGATCTGCATTCTGTCTGAAGGTAGCACTTCCATTGATATAGTTCGGGTTCTTTGGTGAATACGCCCAGCCCGGACCAATATTTCTATTGATCTCCAAACCTACCTCTTCTTCAAAACGTAGCCTTTGCTCTGTATTCATCATCTCAAAGTTGGGACGCGTGCGGTTAGAAAATCCGTACTGAGAAGTGTAATCAACAGAAACCTTTCCGGCTTTTCCCTTTTTTGTAGTCAGGATGATTACACCATTTGAACCTCTTGAACCGTATTGCGCTTTCGCAGAAGCATCCTTTAAAACGGTAGCTGATTCGATATCCTCTGGATTGATGGTCTGAAAATAATTGCCTTCGATAGGCACCCCGTCCAGGATATACAATGGCATCGAGCTTCCGTTAATACTTCCGATACCACGGATCACCACGGCTGCATTTTGTCCTGGCTGACCAGTGCTCGAAATCACACTCATTCCTGGTACACGTCCCTGTAAGATCTGATCTACCGTTAAGCCCGGCACAGTATTGATCTTCTCTGCTGTGACCAGGGTAGAGGCAATTGAAGACTGTTCTTTCTTATAACTGGTATAACCGGTCACAACCACTTCCTGTAGCCCCTGACTGTCAGTCCTCAATGTAACATTTACAGAATTACCGTTGCCAACCTTCACAATCTGTCTGCCAAAACCAACATAAGAAAACTCAATGCTGGCATTTCTATCCGGTACCCGAATGGTAAAATTACCGTTCGCATCGGTCGAAGTCTGAACAGATAAACCCGAGACCTTTACCGAAACACCTGGCAAAGCGGCTCCGCTTTCATCAGATACACGGCCGGTGATCAGAATATCCTGTCTTTCAGCAACCACAGTCGCCGGATAAAGAACTACCAGATTATCTTCTTTTAACGCATACGTCAAAGAGGTCTCGTTCAGTAGAGACTTCATGGTTTCATCCAGGGTCGCCTCTTTCACATTCAAAGATTTCCTGGTGTCGTTTGACAAAGCATTATGGCTATATACAAACCTGTATTCCGTTTGCTTTTCAATTTCCTTCAGTAAGCTCTTAATACTTGTCTGACTGGCTTTTATACTTATTTTTTGCTGCGCATAGCTTCCTGCCGAAACCTGCATATACATAATAAGAAATAAAAATGCCGTGAGCTTCATTTTAAGAAATAGACCATCAGTTCTTAAATACTTACCTAAGTATTCTAAAAGTACAATTTTTCTCATATAGTTTGGGTTTTTGTGTTAGTTGTTTGATTAATCATTATTTTGTAATTACAATCCGTTCCTGTTCCATGTGGAATCTAAAAGGATAAGATAGCTGTAAGGCCTCCAGTGTTTTTATGATGGTCTCATTTTCAAAAGTTCCGGAATAATAGTAATTCTTGACGGCCTCATCTGTAATCACGACTTCAATGCCATACCATTTCTGAAGGCGGTCTGCAATGACAGACAATGGTTGATTGTCAATATCAAGCCGGCTTCTTACCCAGTTTAGTTCCGTCGGCAATTGTGTTTTTTGGGCAACTTTAAGTGCAGATACCTGAAAGTGCTTTCCCGGATCATCGTTACCTGCCGAAAGCGTGCGTTTACTGCTGATCAATTTTTGATTGGGTTTTAAGATCACAGAATACCCTTCATATTGCTTTGAATTCACCTGCACACTCCCTTTGATCAGCGATGTTTCCATCGATGCTGCATTTGGATATGCCTTCACGTTGAACGTAGTCCCCAATACCCTGATCTCATCAAATGAAGTATGCACAATAAAGGGCCGGGATGCATCATGCTTTACATCAAAAAAAGCTTCCCCCTTCAGCCATATTTCTCTTTTGCCCGTATTGAAGCTTTTCCCGGTCTCAATAGAACTCTCAATAGCCAGCGTAATTAAGGTACCGTCAGACAAAACTACAGTCTTCCGGGGCGTTGTTCCCGAGGAAAATACATAACCAGCCTGCTTTTCAGCTTTGAAACCAGGTTCACCAGCAATGCGGGTATCAGCAAGCAAATAGAAACCTAGAACAAGGGCAATTGAAGCTGCTATTCCACCAATATAAGTATAGATGCCAGTCTTTCTGGGCGATGTTGGTTTAGGAATATACATTTCAGCCGGAGTCAGCAGGCTTTCCTTCAGCATTGCCTGTTGTTTCATGCCAGCACGCAATTGCTTAAGCTGCTCTATTCGGCTTCCCTGATTCAAACTTAATAGTTTAACTATTTTCTTTGCATAGTTGAAATCATCAAGCCTATCAGGATTAGCCTGGATCCACTCCTCCCATTTTACCTGTTCCGCCAAACTACTTCCCAGACAATATTGCTGAAATGACTCATTACAGACCAGATCTTCAACTGAATAATTATCCATAGGAATTTGCATAGTATTTCTTTTACTATACAGACGGGAAAAAGTGATACTTTTCCTAGAAGAATTTACAAAAACTTTATATTAAAGTTATTTTAGTATCTTTTTGAGTGTCTTAATTGCATCATAAATGGTATTGTACGCAGTTTTCACGGTCTGGGATGTCCGTTCTGCGATCTGATCATAGGTTAATCCCTCAAAAAACTTCAATTGAATAAGCTCCATTTGTCTGGGCGTGAGTTTTTGTATAGCGAACTGCAACCTACGCTTCAATTCATCGTCCTGTTGCAGTTTAATGAGTATTTCTTCGTAAGAAAGTTCCGTCCAGTCTTCCTCTGCGCCCATATTATTGACGGCGGTATTCATTCTATCGGTATATTCCAACTGATCCAGAATGACCCGTCTCAGGGAAGTCATTAAATAAGATTTCACATTGTCGACAGGATTTAGCCTGTCTCTTTTATCCCAGAGATTGAGGAACAGCTGGTTAACACAATCCTTTATCAGTTCGTCGTCCGCATTGATCTTTAACCCAAAGCGGATTAAATGGAAATACATCGCATTATACAGTTGAAAAAGGGCCTGCTTATCTCCAAGCCGCATTTGCTCCCAATAAACTGTATCATCTTCCTCAAACAACATAATCAGGGATGAATATATGCATTTAAAGCTTGAAAAGTATATTTATCTAAAAATCAAGTGGTCCGAGCCGGCGCATATTGCGCATGATGAAGTATTGCCTTTTCTTGATATAAGCCGTCGGACGTTTAGGTGTCCAGCGCAATGGATTAGGAAAACAAGCTACGATCAAAGCCGACTGAGAACGCGTCAGCTTCCTGCAGGACTTATTAAAATATGCCTGGGCCGCCGCCTCCGCACCATATATCCCGTCTCCCATCTCAATTATATTCAGGTATACCTCAAGAATCCGCTCCTTGCTCCAAAGCATTTCTATAAGCAAAGTAAAATAAGCTTCAAATCCTTTCCGCAGCCAGGAACGTCCGGGCCATAAGAATACATTTTTAGCAGTCTGCTGCGAGATCGTGCTTCCCCCCTTCACCTTCTTACTTTTGGCATTGTTCTCAAAGGCCTTCTCTATAGCCTTCACATCAAAACCAATGTGCTTTAAAAACAACTGATCTTCCGCAGCCACTGCAGCCTTTTTCATATTCATAGAGATATCCTCAAAATCAACCCATTCTTTTTCCAGCTTACTTGGCTTATCCTTGGCCTTACGCTCAAAATTTCTTTGGATCATCAGCAAAGTGATCGGAGGGTTTACAAAACGATAAACCAGTACCCACAGTACAGATACCATTAAAAACCAAAGAAACACACGTGTGACGATCACCGCGATTTTCTTTTGCCATGAATGATTGGTTTTATTCGGTTTCGCTTTTCTTTTTGCCATCACGCAAAAATACTAAAACAAGTGCATAAAAAAAGCGCCCCTGCAAGGGGCGCTTTCCAACTATCTTTAAAAAGATTATTCAGCTACTACTTCAAAAGGAACCTGAACTTTCACTTCTTTGTGCAAGTTTAAGTTGGCAACATATTCACCAACAAATTTAGGTTCAGTTTCGAAAGTAATACGGCGACGATCAACATCAAAGCCTTTTGCTTTTAATGCCTCAGAGATCATAATGGTGTTTACCGCACCAAAAATCTTACCTGACTCACCTGCTTTGGCACCGATAGAAAGTTTTACTTCTTTCAAACGCTCTGCTGTACCTTCAGCATCTTTCTTAATTTTATCTTGTTTAAAAGCCGCTTGCTTTAAGTTTTCTGCCAATACTTTTTTAGCAGAAGAAGTAGCTAACGCACCGAAACCTTGAGGGATCAGGTAGTTGCGGCCGTAACCTGGCTTTACCGTTACGATATCATCTTTTTCCCCTAGGGATTTGATATCTTGTTTTAAAATAATTTCCATCTCTCAGCTCCTATTTTAATTGGTCAGCAACGAAAGGCAACAAGCCGATATGACGTGCACGTTTTACCGCCTGAGCCACTTTACGTTGAAATTTCAATGAAGTACCGGTTAAACGACGTGGTAAAATTTTACCCTGATCATTGATGAATTTCAATAAAAAGTTTGCGTCTTTATAATCGATGTATTTGATACCATTCTTTCTGAAACGGCAATATTTCTTTCTGTTATCGTCCACTTTTGGAGCGGTAACATATTGTATCTGATCTTTAGCCATTATGCTGCAGCCTCCTCTTTCTTAGGTTTTTTGTTGAAAGCTCCGCTACGTTTTTTCTCGTTGTACGCAACCGCATGACGGTCCAATCTAACGGTTAGGAAACGCAAAACACGCTCATCACGCTTAAGCTCCAATTCCAATTTACTAATTACTTCACCTGTAGATTTGTACTCTGTAAGGTGGAAGAATCCGCTTGCTTTTTTCTCAATCGGATACGCTAATTTTCTCAAACCCCAACTATCCTCCTGGACAATTTCGGCTCCGCTGTCAGCAATGATTTTACTAAATTTGGCAAGAGCCTCTTTAGCAATCTCTTCTGACAACAACGGGGTTAGAACGATAACAGTTTCGTACTGATTCATTGTTATATTTTTTTTAATTTAATCCCATATATTTAATACGGGGCTGCAAAACTAGCAATAATATTCTAATAATCAAAAGGTTTTAATGCTTTCCGAATAAGTAATTCACACCAATACGTGTCCGCTGTATGGCAACATTAGAAAAATAATAATGGCTGATCAAGCTATATGGGCTATATCCTAATATTACTTCTATTTTTTTATTAAAAACTACACCCGCCGTACCTTGTATTGAAAGATAAACATTTCTTAGCTCGAATTCCTCACCAACTTCTGTGGCATGCCCAAAATTATATACCCTGGTCGTTTTATTGTTAGTATATTTCGAAAAGTTAAATCCCACACCTGCACCAAAAAAAGCTTTTATTTGTTCGGTATTATAAAGATTATAAACAAGTTGCGGAGAAATTGCCAAGTTTAATTGATCAAATGAATGTGTAAAAGTCCCCACGCTTACCATTTCGGCAGTTCCAGTGATCTCATGTCTACTCATTAACAATGCCAACTCAGCCCTAAGAATCAATCTTCCTATCTGAGGATTTAAAAACCAGTCTACCCCTGTCGTTAGCATTGGAGAATACACACTTTTTGACGCCATTGATTTGGTCGCACGATGAACTTGCCCATTATAAGGAATACCTTCTTCACCCATATATTTCGCACGACCAACCACCAGGCCAAGCCCGGCAAAAAATCGCGAAGACGAATATTCAGGTTTTACTATTTTTTGACCATTGATATCTGAGACAATTTTCAACATCGATTTGGCATTGTACTCCAAATTGAGCAATTTAGATTCGGTAATTTCTCCATCTCTTTTATATTTTACTACTGCTGCATACAATTGTCTCACATACTTATTGGTTGTGACAATCGTCTTTCTCCAATCGTCAGACAAGTGTACCTTTTTAATCAGTTCCGTGGGCTCCTTATCCCCTGCTTCTTTAATATAAAACCTTTCCTTTATAATATCTTCATACGAATAGAGATAAAGAAACTGGCCTTTCTGTAAGACTTTCAAAAATACCGTATCCCGTTTGAAAGAGTCCAAGTCTAAAGACAGACGAGAAGCATCATGAGAACCTGTGGTTATATCTACGACAAATCTTTCATAAGCTTCAAAGCCAATAACACCATAGGCTGCACAATCCCTTAAATTGTATGTTTGTTCGGTTTCATTTATATCTGATTTAAAAATAAAGGAACGAGGGTTTTTAATCCGCTCTTTAAGATCGATGTATCCCGTCAAAGTATCATTTGAATTGGTTACTAAATACCCTGCTTTAAAGTTAGATTGTGAAAAAGCAAGCATCGGAAGAAATAAGAACAAAAGAATGATTCGTATCATTGATAGCGCGTTAAAATAAATATTTGAGCCTGCGAAACTAAGCAATATTAACAGATACGCAAACATTATAGCTATATAAAGTCTAACAAGGACAGTTAACCTATCAATGAATTTGCGATGATGCTGTTATGTGTTTGATATGCGTTCGCTTCTTCTCAAGCCCAAAGCATGGGCATGTAAGGGGTACGATAGGGGTTGACAGCCCAGCCGCCGAATCAACCCCCTATGTGCCCCCACTTTACCCCTGCCCTGCCCACTCTAAGCAGCGACCACATACCAAACACAGTGGATACCCAGGACAAGGACAATGCACACTCTGACCAGTACCGCAACAGGTGCAGGATAAGTATATCACTAAAATATAAAATCAAAAATTACCGCGTTGCGCTGACGATGCCCCCCGAATTAAACTGCAGGTCATACAGTCGCTTGTAATAGCCATCAAGCTTCAACAATTGCTGATGCGTACCCATTTCCTTGATCTCGCCTTTATCCAGCACCAGTATCTTATCGGCCTTCTGGATCGTCGATAAACGGTGCGCAATGACAATCGACGTGCGTCCTTGCATCAGGTTATCAATAGCCCGCTGGATCAGCATTTCGGTTTCGGTATCTACAGAAGAAGTAGCCTCATCCAGCACCAGCACCGATGGATTGTACACCAATGCCCGGATAAAGGAAATCAACTGCGCCTGACCGACCGACAAAGTCGCCCCACGCTCCATCACATTGTACATATAACCTCCGGGCAAGCGCTCTATGAATTCATGCGCGCCAACCTTCTTAGCGGCATCCACTACCTCCTCCATCGTGATCGAAGGATTATTCAATGTAATATTGTTGAAAATCGTATCCGAAAACAGAAACACATCCTGCAATACGGTCGCGATGCGTCCCCGCAGATAGCTGAGTTCATAATCTTTGATGTTGTGGCCGTCAATCGAGATCTCGCCTTTCTGTATTTCATAAAAACGGTTCAGGATATTAATCGTAGAAGACTTCCCCGCACCCGTAGCCCCTACCAATGCAACCGTCTGCCCGGGCTGTACCTCAAACGAAATGTCCTTCAACACATAATCTTCCTCATTATAAGCAAACCATACCTGTTTGAAAGAGATAGCGCCAGGCATCACCGCGGGTGCCAGTGTACCCGTATTTTCAGTCAGCTCATCGGTATCCAGCACTTTAAACACCCGTTCTGCACCGACCATTCCCATCTGAAGGGTATTGAATTTATCGGCAAGCTCCCGTATCGGGCGGAACAGCATATTGATATACAGCAAAAACTCGGCAATAATCCCAGGATTGATGTTGACCGGATGGTCCAGGATCGTCCGGGCACCATACCAGACCAGAAGTCCCATAGACATGGCTGAAATGATCTCTACTACAGGGAAAAAGATAGAATAATACCAGTTGGAGCGGATATTCGCATCGCGATAGCGGGTATTGATCTTCTTAAATTTACGGTATTCCTGCTCTTCACGTGCGAAATACTGAATAATTGAAATACCGGTGATGTGTTCCTGCAGAAAAGTATTTAGATTGGAAACCTCTGTACGAATCTCCTGGAAGGCTGACTTAATGGCCTTCTGGAAGATGGCGGTCGCAAAGATCAGCAGAGGCATAGGCAAGAGCACCACCAGCGTCAGTGCCCAGTCCTTCCATACCATATAGCCGATGATGGCGATCACCAGTAATATATCTCCAATGATGACGATCAGTCCTTCGGAAAAGATCTCTGAGATGGTCTCCAGATCAGAAACCGTACGGGTAATCAGCTGCCCGATCGGTGTCTTGTCGAAATATTTAAGCCGCAGCTTAGTGATATGGTTGAACACCCTGATCCGCAGATCGCGAATGGCCGACTGTCCAAGGGTATTGGTCAGCAGTGTGTGGCAGTACTGCACAATGGTCTGGACCACCAGCAAGACCAGCATCAATAGGGTCATGTCCACCAATCCACCGTATTTGCCGGTCAGAATATGGTGATCGAGCGTATAACCGATAATGATCGGTCTGAGCGGGGCCAGGGCCGCCAGTAAAATCGTCAACACAACTGACCATATAAAAATAGAGCGATACGGCTTCACATACTGAAAAATTCTTTTCAGTATGTTCATGTTAAACGCATCTCCGGTTATTTTAGACATATGCTGGCGGTACTACGATAGGTATGGATATTCAATAGAAACCAGGTAAAGGCCGCAGGCTGGAACCGACTGACCTGCATTGCTCCTGTCTTTGCTTTCTATAATTTTCTTTAATTCTTCATTGCTGACCTCGTTTTTACCCACTCGAATGAGCGTACCGACAATCGCCCGGACCATATTCCTCAGGAAACGGTCGGCCTTGATGGTAAAGATCAGGCCATCCTCCCGGACCTCAAAATGGGCGGCCATGAGCTTACAGTTGTTGGTGAACGTCTGTGTATTGGATTTGCTGAAGCAGGAAAAATCGGTATAATCCAACAAAACCGCCGCAGCAGCATTCATTTTTTCTACATCCAGGCTGCCTTTATATAACCAGGAGCGTTCTGTTTTAAAAGGGTCTTTGTGAAAATGAAGATGATACTCATAGGTGCGGGAACTGGCATCAAAACGCGCATGGGCTACTTCGCCAACCTTAAAAATACGCCTGATACCAATAGAATAAGGCAATAAGGCATTGATGCCGGTCACCTGCTTTTGCAATATTTCATTCTGCAATACTGTATTTTCAGGAAGCTGAAGATCGAAATGCGCGTAAAATTGTTTGGCATGAACGCCGGTATCAGTACGCCCGCAACCGACTGTGACAATATCCTGCCTGTAAAAAGTACTTAAAGCCTTATCCAGGCATTCCTGCACAGTGCTTGCGTTCGGTTGGGTCTGCCAACCGTGGTACGGACTTCCATCATAGGACAATTCTATAAAACAACGCTGCATATTCAATCTTCGCAAAAATACTTTTTTCTGGGTATTAAGCTGTGCTAGTTTAGCGGTTTTAATATCTTTGTCCAAATTATTAAACTGATATGATACAAAGGGTACAATCTATCTGGCTTTTTCTGGCAGGCATCACCATACTTTTAATTTTGATTATACCTATCAAAGGTATACAGACAGGCAATGTGGATACCTGGATCCAGGGAAGCGGTATGTTTACTACCACTGGAGAAACGACGCAGAAAGTAGAATCTTTTATGCCCCTGACTATTAGTCTGGTGGCAGTAGGATTGCTTTGCCTGGTCAATATTTTCAATTTTCGGAACCGCACACTCCAAAAAAGATTCATCTGGGTATCGATGGCCTTGATCGTTGGTTTATCCTTTTGGATCACCCAGCATACGACCAAATTGCCGGTGGCGATGAACAAGCCCTATTTTGGTGTGGGGATCTTTTTACCACTTATGGCCATCATATTTTGTGGACTTGCTGCCCGCGGGATTACCAAAGATGAGCAATTATTGAAATCCGCAGATCGACTCAGATAATTAAACCGCTCATTTTTATTTAGTTACACTTCTGTAAAATACCAAATATAAAGCGTACCTTTGCGGCTTAATTAAATAATACATGACAAACCCATTTAGTAAATTGGGGATAAGTGATGACGTTGTTAATGCCGTAAAGGATTTAGGTTTCGAAACACCTACTCCTATTCAGGAACAAAGTATTCCTGTGCTGTTAGAGGGCAATAACGATTTTGTTGGTTTGGCCCAAACAGGAACAGGAAAGACAGCCGCATTCGGTTTACCTCTGTTAGAATTGATCGACTTTAAAAGCAATAAGCCACAGGCACTAATTCTATGCCCGACAAGAGAGCTTTGCTTGCAGATTACCAGCGACATCAAGAATTTCTCAAAGAACACGCAAGGTGCGAATGTGGTAGCCGTTTATGGCGGTGCCAACATCATGCAGCAGCTGCGTGAAATCAGGATCGGTGTACAGATCGTAGTGGCTACACCGGGCCGCATGCTTGACATTATCGGCCGTAAGGCTATAGATTTCAGTAACGTGAAATATGTAGTTCTTGACGAGGCAGATGAAATGTTGAACATGGGCTTCCAGGAGGATATAAACGAGATTTTATCCACCACGCCAGACGACAAGAAAACATGGCTTTTCTCGGCTACCATGCCGCCGGAAGTCAGAAGGATCGCTAAAAATTACATGGACAGCCCTATTGAGCTGACTATGGGCACTAAAAACACAGGAAACGTAAATATCGAGCACGAGTACTATACCGTACGCGCCAGGGATAAATATGCTGCCCTGAAACGCATTGTGGACTTTAACCCGGAGATCTTTGCAGTGGTTTTCTGTAAGACCAAGCTGGATACACAGGATGTAGCCGAGCATTTGATCAAAGATGGTTACAATGCTGATGCCCTGCATGGCGATTTGTCGCAACAGCAGCGCGATAAAGTAATGAAACGTTTCCGTGAGCGGAATATGCAGTTGCTGATTGCGACTGACGTAGCTGCCCGTGGTATTGACGTAAACAATGTAACCCACGTAATCAACTACTCTTTGCCTGATGAAATAGAAAGTTATACCCACCGTAGCGGCCGTACAGGTCGTGCGGGGAAAACCGGTATTTCTATCTGTATCATCAACTCTAAAGAAATTGGAAAAATCCGTCAGATTGAACGCATCATCGGCAAAAAATTCACGAAAGCAGAAGTGCCTACTGGATTCGATGTTTGTGAAAAGCAATTGTTCGGGATCATCCATAAAGTACACAACGTAGAGGTCAACGACGAGCAGATTGAGCAGTACCTTCCACGCATCATGGACGAATTAAAAGACATGAGCAAAGAAGACCTGATCAAGCGTTTCGCTTCACTGGAATTCAACCAGTTCTTAGATTACTACAAGAATGCACCTGATTTGAATGCTACGGCAGACGACAGAGGTGAGCGCGGCGAACGCGGAGAGCGGACCATGAGAAGCAGTGAAGGGTATACCCGCCTGTTTATCAACCTGGGCTCAGTAGATGATTTCACCCGCGGCGACCTGTTGTCTTATGTGTGTAACAACGGTAAGATCAGTGGTAAATCAATTGGTAAGATCGACCTGAAAGGTGTGTATTCTTTCTTTGATGTGGAGAATGACACGGTAGACGGTTTGTTCACCAACTTTAAGGCGGTAGAATTTAATGGCCGCAGTGTACGTATTGAAAAGACAGCAGAAACCAGCACCAGCGGTGGCAGCAGCAGAGGCGAAGGCAGAAGCCGTAGCTTTGGCGGCGGCGGTGGTGGCAGAAGCGGAGGCTATAAAGGCAACGGCGGCGGCTACAGTGGTGGCGGAAGAAGCGGTGGAAGTGGAAGACGCGAAGGCGGCAGCCGTGAAGGTGGAAGCGGAAGACGTGAGGGTGGCAACAGCGGTGGCGGTTTCAAAGATTTCTCTGGCAGAAGCCGTGAAGACAGAGGCGGATCAGGCGCAGAAAGAAAACGCAGATTTTAACACCAATATAAGATCTTAAAGATCACAGAAAAAGCCCTTTGGAAATTTCCAGAGGGCTTTTTTGTATGCTAATATCTAGTTTAATTCAATTCTTCGCTGAGCGTTCTCATGGCCACATGCGGCGACTGACCTTCATATAAAATGGCATATACTGCACGACTGATCGGCATATCGACCTGGTACTTCTGGTTGATGTGATGCATACAGCTCACCGCATAATACCCTTCAGCGATCATATTCATTTCCAGTTGCGCGGACTGAACTGTATAGCCCTTCCCTACCATATTGCCAAAAGTACGGTTGCGGCTAAACTGGGAATAGGCCGTCACCAATAGATCGCCCAGGTACGCAGATTCCTTGATGTCCCTCGATATCGGATGCACCGCATTCACAAAACGGTTGATTTCCCGGATCGCATTGGAAATCAATACGGCCTGAAAGTTATCGCCATAGCCTACACCATGACAAATGCCGCTGGCCACCGCATAAATATTCTTTAAAACCGCAGCGTATTCCGTACCGAAAATATCATCTGATGTGATCGTGCGGATGTAACGGGTATTGAGCAGTGCAGCGAAATGACTAGCAAAGTCGGCATCAATAGAAGCAATAGTCAGATAAGATAATTTTTCCAGAGCCACTTCTTCCGCATGACAAGGGCCGCTGATGACCACGATGTCTTCCAGGGGGACCTGATACTTTTGATTTAAAAACTCACCGATAATGAGGTTTTCATCGGGTACGATGCCTTTAATTGCAGAAATAATCTTCTTCCCTTTTAGTTGTCCGGAAGAAATATCTGCCAACGCCTCTTTCAAAAAAGCGGCCGGTACATTCAGGATAACATAGTCTGCCTGCCCGATTACTTCCGTAATATCTGCCGATATATGGTGTTCAGGGATTCTGATCTCCACCGAACTCAGGTAATTTGGATTGTGTTTATACTGTTGGATATGGCGGATCGACTCCGGATTGCGCATCCACCAGAAGATCTCTTTTTCTACTGGGTTGTCGGATAGCATTTTTATAATGGCCGTTGCCCAACTGCCCCCGCCTATCATTGCAATTTTTGGTGTCATATACAGTAAATAAAAAATCCCGGTCAAAAGTTTGGGACCGGGACAATTTACTTATTTTATCAGGATGAGGGAATGCTACTTTTTATCCTTCTTTCCAAAGAGCTGATCCTGAGTTGTTTTTTCTACCTTCATTCCATCTTTCAATTTGCTCTGGATGGCCGAATACGGACCGGTCACCACTTCAGTTCCCGCTTTCAGGCCTGACTTCAGTATGATGAACTGATCGTTTTGGATGCCGGTGGTCACTTCCACTTGTTTAACTGTGCCATCCGTGTTATAGACATACACATATTGTTTAACCGCTTTATTGGTCAGCTTAGATTTCTGCTTCTCTGTATCCTGGGGTTCCTTTTTCTTGTCTGCCTTCTCATCCTTGTTCTTATCAATCGTAAAAACAGACTGGATAGGCACGGAAAGTCCATTGACCGTCTCGCTTTCTATATCCACTGTAGCGGATAACCCTGGTCTGAATGGCGAAGGGAGGTCTTTGGCCCCACTGACCAGTGAACTGTAAGATTCCGGTATGATCCTTACCTTCACGTTGAAATTAGTAACCTGATCGACCGAGGTAGAAGTTGCACCCACGGCAGTCGACGAACTGGCGATCTCGGTAACTACACCTTTGAATTTCTTCTCTGCAAAGGCATCCACTTCAATGACGGCACTATCACCCAGCTTGACCCGGTTGATATCGTTTTCATTCACATCCACATTGACTTCCATATTGGTCAGGTTGGAAATCCGCATGATTTCCGTGCCCGCCATTTGGGAAGTACCCAGGATACGGTCGCCCAGCTCGATGGACAACTTGGAGATGACCCCGTTGACCGGCGCCACAATCGTAGTCCGCGCCAGGTTGGCACCCGCCTCCCTCACATTGGCACCACTTTGTTCCAGGTTGTACCGCGCACCCGTTACATTGGCCTTAAGTCTGCCCAGATCGGCCTGTGCGGCAAGGTACTGAGATTTGGCGAGGTCGAATTCTGAAGCGGAGATCACTTTTTGTTTAAAAAGGTCTTGATTCCGCTTATAAGTGATTTCAGTATTCCGAAAGGTAGCTTCAGCCTGTTTCAATTGTTGCTGAACAGCCAATAGCGCGGCCTTTTGACTATTGTTGGACGCCACAGCAATTTCATAGCTTGATTGAAGGATGTCTGGCCTCACCTTACAGAGCAGCTGACCGGCCTTAACCACGTCGCCTTCCTTAACGGCAAGCTCCACCACCTCTCCGGATACCTCCGAACTCAATTTCACCTCTGTTTCCGGCTGTATTTTACCGCTGGCGGTGACCGTCTCTATGACCTTCCTGGCCTGGGCTTTCTCTACCGTCACTTTCTCTGCCTTTTCACCACCGATCAGCCCGGTCAGTTTGGCAGTGACCACCAGTATCACGATGACGACTAAAGTAATGAGTATGGGTTTCAGTTTCATTTATATTATCTTAAAATGTGATTTGTTTGCCTAAATAGTAATCGATGACCTTAGAACGGAACAGCAGGTCATACTTGGCCTGGATAAAGTCGATCTCCGACCGGTTCCTATTGGTTCTTGAAGTATTGTAATCCAGGGAGTTGACCAGTCCGACATTGTACCGCTGTTCGATGACGTAAAATGCATCTTTCTGCGCAGCAAAGGCTTTCTCTGTGGAGCTATACCTGCCCCTGGCAGCTTGCAAGTCGGCCACCGCCTGGGAAATTACCTTGTTCAGATTGTATTTTACCAGTTGCTCACCCACCAGGGCATTCTGATAACTGATTTTGGCCCGTCTGACGTTAGAGCGCACCGCCCAGCCACCGAAAATGGGTATCTGTAAATTCAGTCCCAGGGATTGGTTGAAATTGTCTTTAATCTGGGAGTTGAAGCTTTGAATACCGGTTACGGTCGTAAAATCTGGCACCAATACCGGATCATTGCTGGACTGCGTACGACCGATTTCGCGAAAACCATTGGGCGTTACCGAAATAACCGTAGTCCTTCCGTTGGAATAGTTTGTACCCAGACCACCCCCCAATGAAAGGCGTGGATAATAACTGCCCCTGGCAATGTCGACTTCCTTTTCTGCGGCCTGTGATCGAAGATCTGCCAGTTTAATATCCGGAAATGTCTTCAGCGCACTGGCGTACACCTGTGAAATATCCACATCATCACCCGTATTCCTTAACGTTTCCACCAGTGGCGGCTGCACTTGAAAAGCGATATTGGTTGGTAGTTCCATCAATTGCGATAGGGTCAGGAAGGAAATGGTCAGGTCGTTTTGGGCATTGGTAACGTTGAGTTCTGCGGTGGCTACCTGTGATTTGGCTTCAGATACATCGGCCAGGGTCTTATTGCCTGCATCGAGCAAACGCTCCTGCTGTTTGAGTGTCAGATTGGCTACTTCGAGCTGTTGCCTTGAGGCCAGCAGCAGGTCTTTATTAAAAAGGATCTGCATATATGAGGTAACCACCTGCAGGATGAGGTCATTTTTAATCTTTTCAATATTGGTTTTATCAGCATCCAGCAATAGTTTATTTTGCTTGATCTGGTTGATTTTCTGAAGCCCGGAGAAGAGGTCTACACCGGCCGACAAGCTTCCATTAAAAGAAGTGAATTGTTGATTGATGAACTGGTTGGTCGAAGGGTCGATGCTGCGGCCAAAGTTCCTGCTGTAATTGCCCGAACCACTTAATGTCGGCAGCAATGCATTTTTGGATTGCCGGAGGTTTTCATCCGTGATGGCTTCGGTAAACTGCGCCTGTTTGATTTGCAGATTGTTTTGAAGTGTTCTGGCGACAGCCTGCTCGATGGTAATCAACTCCTGTGCACTGGCCTTCATAGAAGCCGATAGACTCAGTACACTGAAGATAACAACACAAGTAAAGCCTGATAATAAACTATTGGTAGAGGATGACTTCATAATTTTAGGTTCACAATAATACGATAAACAACTTATTCATTTTGTAAATTTCTTCAGCAAACACCTGCAAATTGATTACTTTTGAAGATGTACTTAGTCAAATCGCCGCTTTTATTAAAATGGTATTACCCATCTTTAGTATGGAACAAAGTCCGCGATCAGAAAGTCATTTATCTAACCTTTGACGATGGACCCATACCCGATGTTACAACCTTTGTTTTAAAAACTTTGAAAGCTTTCGACGCCAGGGCTACATTCTTTTGCGTGGGCGACAACATTGTCAAACATCCTGATATTTTCCAAAACCTGCTAGATGATGGTCACCAGGTCGGCAATCACACCTTCAACCACCTCAGAGGATGGGCCACACCCGATGCCGAGTACCTCCAAAACTTTCAACAATGCCAGCAGCTCACCCAAACCAACTTGTTTCGCCCGCCCTATGGCAGGATCAAAAAATCACAGGTCCGGCTGATTAAGCAGACCTGCCCACAGGTTCAAATCGTGATGTGGGATGTGCTCAGCGGCGACTTCGACACGTCTTTAACTCCAGAAGACTGCTTTCGAAATGTTATTCAATATACGGAAAATGGGTCTATTGTAGTTTTTCATGACCATTTAAAAGCAATGGACAGGCTGGAATACACACTTCCGAAGGTATTGCAGCATTTCAGGGAGCAAGGTTACACCTTCGGCCTGCTCTAAATATACCTTCAATCCGGGGCCTAAACCAATGCGCCAATACAACTTCAATTATTTAGAACAGGTATAAATAATATAATGATACACAGATGATAGCCCTCACCTGTTTTTTTTTGTAAATTCGCTACCTAGAATTCATTTCATTACCTTAAATACAGATTATCAATGGCTTTTGATATAGACATGATCAAAAAAGTGTATGCAGACTTTGGCCCCCGTGTAGAAGCGGCGCGTAAGTTAGTCGGCAGACCCTTAACTCTTTCAGAAAAAATATTATACACACACCTTTGGGATGGGAATGCCAATACTTCTTATGTAAGAGGTACGGACTATGTAGACTTTGCTCCGGACAGGGTAGCGATGCAGGATGCGACCGCCCAAATGGCCTTGCTTCAGTTTATGCAAGCTGGACGGCCACAGGTAGCAGTACCTTCCACCGTACACTGTGATCACCTGATCACTGCAAAAGAAGGCGCGTCAATAGATTTACCTGCTGCAAACACAGAAAGTAAGGAAGTATTTGATTTTTTGGCGTCTGTATCTAACAAATATGGTATTGGATTCTGGAAACCGGGTGCGGGAATTATCCACCAGGTGGTTTTGGAAAATTATGCTTTCCCGGGCGGAATGATGATCGGAACAGATTCACATACGGTAAATGCCGGTGGTCTGGGTATGGTAGCGATCGGTGTCGGTGGCGCCGATGCTTGCGACGTCATGGCAGGATTACCATGGGAGCTAAAATTCCCTAAGCTGATCGGTATTAAGCTGACCGGAAAACTGAGCGGCTGGACTTCAGCGAAGGATGTTATCCTGAAAGTAGCAGGTATCCTGACTGTAAAAGGCGGAACCGGTGCGATCGTAGAATATTTTGGCGACGGCGCAACCAGCATGAGCTGTACCGGTAAAGGTACCATTTGCAATATGGGTGCGGAAATCGGTGCCACAACCTCTACTTTTGGTTACGACGAAAGCATGGAGCGTTATCTGCGTGCCACCAACAGGGCCGATGTAGCTGATGCAGCCAATGAAATTAAAGAACACTTAACAGGAGATCCTGAGGTATATGCCGAGCCGGCAAAATATTTTGATCAGTTGATCGAAATCGACCTGTCAGAATTGGAGCCTTATATCAATGGTCCTTTTACACCGGATTTGGCTACGCCAATCTCTAAGATGAAAGAAACTGCTGAAGCCAATGGCTGGCCGCTAAAAGTAGAATGGGGACTGATCGGTTCTTGTACCAATTCTTCATATGAAGATTTGTCGAGAGCAGCATCCATCGCGCAGCAAGCCATAGACAAAGGCCTCACCACCAAGGCTGATTTTGGAATTAACCCAGGATCAGAACAAGTGCGTTATACGGCCAATCGCGATGGCCTTTTGGGTACATTTGAGGACTTAAATGCGACCATTTTCACCAATGCCTGCGGACCGTGTATCGGTATGTGGGACCGTGTAGGTGCTGAAAAGAAAGAAAAAAATACCATCGTACACTCGTTCAACAGGAACTTTGCAAAACGTGCAGATGGCAACCCGAATACTTTTGCTTTTGTAACCTCCCCTGAGATTGTGGCGGCAATTGCCATCGCAGGTAACCTGGGCTTTAACCCACTTACGGATACCCTGACCAACAAGAATGGAGAAGAAGTTAAGTTAGATCCCCCTAAAGGTGACGAACTGCCGGTCAATGGCTATGCAGTTGAGGATGCCGGTTACCAGGCCCCTGCAGAAGATGGCAGCGGCGTGGAAGTATTGGTTTCCCCAACTTCACACAGACTGCAACTCCTGGATCCGTTTACCCCATGGGAAGGCACCGATCTGAAAGGATTGAAATTGCTGATCAAAGCAAAAGGCAAGTGTACGACTGACCATATTTCTATGGCTGGCCCGTGGTTGAAATTCCGTGGCCACCTGGACAATATTTCCAACAATATGCTGATCGGTGCGGTCAATTACTTCAATGACAGCACAGACAATGTGAAAAATGCATTGACAGGTGAATACGGTCCTGTACCAGCTACACAACGTGCCTATAAGGCTGCCGATATCGGCTCGATTGTCGTTGGTGATGAAAACTACGGTGAAGGTTCAAGTCGCGAACATGCTGCAATGGAGCCTCGTCATTTGGGTGTGCGCGCGGTACTGGTTAAATCTTTTGCCCGTATCCACGAGACCAACCTTAAAAAACAAGGTATGCTGGGACTGACCTTCTGCAACAAGGAGGATTACGACAAGATCCTGGAAGATGACGTGATTGATATCGTAGGCTTAACAACTTTTGCACCAAATGTACAGTTGACATTGGTACTTAACCATGCAGACGGCACAAAAGAAGATATCCAGGTCAATCATAGCTATAATGCGCAGCAGATTGAATGGTTTAAAGCAGGCGGTGCACTGAACATCATCAGGAAAGAAGCTGCTGCTAAAAACGCATAATCAACAAGGATATAAATGTAAAACTCCCGCCAAAAGCGGGAGTTTTTTTGCCTTATCTATAAAGCCAAACCAATCTCTTTCAGCAGCAGCGCAGCGTTGAAGGTCTTGCATGGCCCTTCTTTGATCTTATAATCAAAATCCATCTCCCCTTCCGAAAACTGGATATCAAAGTGATAATTCCGTATCTGCAAGGGATAATCCTCCTGCATCTCCGACAATTGCAGATCATGCGTGGCAAATAAGGAAGGCGTTCGCGTTTCAATTAAACGTTCGATAAAGACTTTAGAACCAAGATATTTATCTTTGCTGTTGGTGCCCCGCAGCATTTCATCGATCAGCACAAAAGAATTTTCAGAAGAAGCGACCGCATCCAGGATCATCTTCAGGCGGTTGAGTTCTGCTTTGAAGGTAGAGGTTTGGTCGTTTAAAGAATCTTTAATCCGCATATAAGAAAGTATGCTAAAAATGGATAATGACATGCGTTGCGCACAAACTGGCGCACCAGCATAAGCCAGTACCATATTAATACCCAGCGTACGCAGAAAAGTGCTCTTACCGGCCATATTAGACCCTGTAATGATATCTACCGTAGGCTGATCTTTCAGTACATAATCGTTGACTACACGCTTGGCTTCGGGAATGAGTGGGTGCCCGATTTTCTCCGCTTCTAAATGAAAGGCTCCGGCAAGCTGCGGAAAATTCCATTCCGGATGATTGTATTTCAAGGTGGCAATGGAAATCAGTTCCTCAAACTCACTGATCCTGTCCAGACCTTTCAACAACTGATCGGAAGAGTTTGCATGCCACTTTTGCAACCTCAGGCAGCACTGAATATCCCATAAAAGAAGCAGGTTGAGGGCCGCACTCAAAATAATATTCAACCGGGCATCAAAAGCCTGTATAATGGAGGAAAGGCTTTTAATCTGCACACTTAAGCGTTCCGAATTTGGTGCATTCCCAAATAGATTTTTGATATAGCCGCTCTTCCACTCTATATCTTCCGTCCAGCGGATGGTGCTGGAAAAAGAATTGAGCAGACTGGAGCCGCCGCTAAAGCCGTAATACACCCGATTAATATCCTTCATAGAAAAGAAAGTGAGTGCCGCATTGGACAAAGCCAGGAAAGCAAGCACCTGCCAGGCATATCCGCCCAATACGATGGCCAGGATAAAAGTACCAACCGTCAAAAAAGGGATCACTTTGGCATATATTTTCAGGAAAGAATTTCGGGCAAACTGAAGTTGCTGCGGAAGCTGGTGCTCCAGCTTGTACTCAATGATTTTCAACTGTTGCGGATCATGATTTTGCAGTTCTGCCCTGAAATGAAAGGTCTGATCAATGTGTCCTGTAATTTCTGAGATGGCCTGTTGTCTTTGCAGGATGCGCTCGCTTTTATTTGTCCTTGAAAAATGGCCTGCCAGAAGATCCATTCCCTTGCGCGTATTGCAGCGGTTGATCGCGGCATACAAAGAAGCAGGGCCAAATATATCCAGGTCCGAAGCGTAGGGATGGTTTTCATCTTCGTACTGTGCGCCGTCCTGATAACCGTTCTTCGCGCTTTGAAAGTAATTCACCTCATTTTGATATACCCAAAGCAATTGAATGCCATAAGACAGCTTTTCCTGCACCAGGGTCTGCTTTTTTACCAAAAACAGGAAGAAGGCAACAGGTAAAAAAAGCAGGATCAAAAAGACAACGGAATAGCCAATATTAATCATCAGCGCAACAAGGAGTATCTCGGCAATAAAAAGCCCAAGCCTGGAAAGAGAGATCTTATGGAGGTCTTTTTTCAGTTGGGCAATACGCTGCTCCTGGAGTAGAAGATTATTTTGATAGTCCTGCAGAACGTCATTCTTTGTTTTTAGCATTATATTTGAATATCCCCAAAAATAAGAAATAAAGACAAAACCGGAGGATGTACGATATTATATGAAGATTACCTTACTCGCCGTCGGAAAAACAGAGGAAAAATACCTGAATGAAGGCATAGACAAATACCTGGGCCGGCTCAAACATTACATCAATTTTTCTTTCCATATTATACCGGATATAAAAAACACCAAAAACCTGACTGAAGCGCAACAAAAAAGTAAGGAAGCTGATCTTATTTTAAAGCAAATCGGCAATTCAGATGTTGTTATCTTACTGGATGAGAAAGGCAAAAAATACACTTCGGTAAACTTTGCGAATTACCTGAACAAACAAATGATCGGTAGTGTACAGCATGTGCTGTTTGTGATCGGCGGGCCTTATGGATTTGATGAGCGGATTTATCAGCGGGCCAACAGCAGCCTGTCCTTGTCAGATATGACCTTTTCTCATCAAATGGTGCGGTTGTTTTTTGTGGAGCAGGTTTACCGTGCGTTTAGTATCCTCAAAGGAGAACCGTATCATCATGAATAAAATTATGGAAACAGGGTATGAACATCATCCTTTAAAAAAACTATATTATGAAGCCCAGTGATTTTAAAAGAGATTATAAATTCAAGAGCAAAAGAAAAGATAAGTTAAGTTTTATCATCGCCATTGTGATCTCCCTGATCGCATTTGCTTTGCTTTGGTTTTTCTTGTAAAGACCAAAGCAAATAAAAAAGCCGGACAAGGGCCCGGCTTTCTATATTTTTGATCAGGAATGCAATTACACTCCTTTTTTGCTGGTCATATTGGCCTTTTTGGCTGGCTGTGCTGTTTTGCTCGGAGCCTTGGCATTGGACGGCTTTGGAGCAGCTTTAACCTTTTTCTCTGCTTTCTCATCTGCAGCTTTTATTGCTTCCGCGCCTTCTTTATCCGGAGCTTCTTCAGTAAATAAAGGCAGATCTTTTAGTATATGGTACCAGGTGACAATCTTCTTCATATCCGAAGCATATACCTTACTCTGGTCATGGTTAGGCACCACGTCTACGAAGAATTTCTTTAAATCCGCAGCATCTGCTTTTCCTTCAGGAACATTTCCTTTGACAGAAAAATCAGCCAGGATATCCGTCAGTTTTAAATCTTCATCTTCGCCATATACAGTGATGTCTTCCAATGATGCCAATTTGGTATTTGATATATTGGCTACGATCTTCACTTTCTGCGCGTCTAAACTTTCTAAAACGTAACCTGCTTTATTTTGTCCTACAAGCTTAAATAGTCCCGGTCTACCAGACACGGCTACAATTCCTCTTAAATTCATCTAATTATTTTCTTGTTTATATTGGTTGATGGAGTTTAATCTTCTATAACTTCTATACTGATTATTTTATCTCCCTGTTTAATATCATCTACAACATCAACATTTTCAATCACTTTACCAAAACAGGTATGGTTTCTATCCAGATGTGCAGTATTGTCCCTGCTGTGGCAGATAAAGAACTGTGAGCTGCCAGTATCACGGCCAGCATGGGCCATAGACAATACGCCACGGTCATGATATTGGTTCTCTCCAGTCAACTCGCATTTAATACGGGTTCCTGAACCACCAGCACCTGTCCCGGTCGGATCGCCACCCTGAACCACAAAGTTAGGGATCACCCGATGAAATGTTACACCATTGTAAAAGCCCTCAGCAGCCAGCTTTAAAAAGTTAGCTACTGTATTTGGAGCATCCTGATCGTAAAATTGAACGGTCATGTCACCTTTATCTGTTTTTATTATTGCTTTGCTCATATTTAAATTGTAAACCCCAAATTTAATAATTTCAAACGATTAGCTGCATTTTTGATCCAAAAACCTGCAAACAAAATGCAATGTATCAATAATCTTAGTTTAAACGTTTATTAACAATAATAATTTTGCTGATGCTAATATTTTTATTTATTTGTCAGAAAGAGCCTTTTAAGGGCTATTAATACCGGTAAAAAATTTACATTCGTATCAGAGGAGCAATCATGATGACAAAAAAGCTTGGTATTTTAGTATTTGTGATGATAATGGGGCTCGCCTCCAGAGCTTCATCTATTCTCATTTTTATGGATGAAGATCAGAAAAACCATCTTAAAGCCTATGGGATAGCTTATTGGAGCATTGCCCAAAAAGCAGATGTCAGCTGGCTGCTCAATTACAGGGGGGGCAGCTTCCTGATCGGGTACACCAAATCGGTGGAAGACGAATGCAAGACCCGTGGTATTTCTTATCAGATCCTGGCCGATGCAAAAGTAACCGCAATACTAAATGAGATCAGCGACCCCGAGATCAACATGGAAATGGTGAAGCTGGAGAAATCGCCAAAAATAGCCGTCTACTCCCCAAAAAGCAAACTGCCCTGGGACGATGCCGTGACCCTGGTCCTTACCTACGCCGAAATCCCCTATGATGTGGTCTATGACGATGAGGTTTTGAAAGATAAATTATCGGGCTATGACTGGCTGCACCTGCATCATGAGGACTTTACAGGGCAATACGGCCGGTTCTGGAGCTCCTTTAGAAACTCCACATGGTACCGCGAAGATGTGAAAAATCAGGAGGCCGCAGCGGCCAGGAACGGATTTAAAAAAGTATCTGAAATGAAACTGGCTGTGGCCAAGCGTATTCAGCAGTTCTGCGCAGGTGGGGGCTTCATGTTTGCCATGTGTTCAGGTACAGACAGCTTTGACATTGCACTGAGTGCAGACGGCGTAGACATTTGCGAAAGCATGTTTGACGGAGACGGTGTAGACCCGCAGGCCCAGGCAAAACTTAACTTCAACAAAACTTTTGCCTTTAAAGATTTTAGCCTCGACGTCAATCCAAACAATTACGAGTTTTCCGACATTGACGTTACCCAAACCAGGACGCTCACCCAAAATAATGATTTTTTTACCCTATTCGATTTCTCCGCAAAATGGGACATCGTACCGACCATGCTCACCCAAAACCACGATAAAGTAATCAAAGGATTTATGGGACAAACTACGGCCTTCAGGAAAAATCTGGTGAAGCCAAGCGTAACGGTACTGGGCGAAAACAAAGGGGCTTCAGAAGTCAGATACCTTAACGGGGAGATCGGAAAGGGCCAATTCACTTTTTACAGCGGCCATGATCCGGAAGACTATCAGCATGCTGTTGGCGATCCGCCGACCGACCTTAGCCTTCACCCAAATTCACCAGGGTACCGCCTGATATTGAATAATGTATTGTTTCCTGCAGCTAAAAAGAAACCGCAGAAAACCTAAGGCGGTCAACTTGGCGAATTTCTTACTAATCGTAAAAATTCCACTGAACCCCGAATTTAAGCAATTGCCGGTCCTGCATCGGATACCTGTCTATCGTATAATAACCCCTGGAGAACAAACCCTGACTCACGTAATCACATTTTACAAAAACATTGGCTTTTCTCAGGCTGGCCTTCAGCCAAACGTCCACAATAGGCTCGGATGCAAATTCCGGACTATCATCCCGCAGGTAAAACTGGCTGGCTGGTGCGGAATACGCAAAAGGCTTGTAAGGGGTATTGTAACGGATGTCAAACCCGATATTGGTCTTTAAGACTTTAAAAAAGGTCTGGGCAAAATAAAAGGTATTGAAGGTATAGATCTCAGGCGTACGAAGGATTCCGGGATTGTCTGTCTTCTGGAAGACTACATAGCTGTCCAGACCAAACTTACCAAAGTTTACTTTCTTGCCCAGGGTGACTTTAATAAGGTTCATTGCAGCAGAATTCTGCATAGGCAGAATATTCAAACCAGTATCCTGCTGGAAATAAAGATGATCGGTAATCAGAAAATATTCTGCTGAGGCATCAAACCTGAATTTATCGTTGAGGTATTTAAAGGATAGGTTGACCGTTTTCGTCCGGTCGAAATCCGTCAGCCAGTTGTAATGATTGCCGAAGTAGCGGGAAAAAACCTGTTCAGGCGATTTATTTTGGAGGTAGGCACCCAACACAACCCGCCCCACTGCATTGCTCAGCAGGATATTGCTTTTAGCTTCATACAAAAAGTCGCCAATCTGCCTGCCCTGGGCAATCTGCTGGAGGTTTACATTCAGATCTATCCTGTCACTAAAACGGTAACCTGCATTGCCCAGAAAGGTGACGTTTTGAAAGGTCGCGTCATAATCGTAGAAATTGGTCTTATCCTTATAGCGCGCGATCTGCTGATACTTGTAAAAATCATGGCGGATCCCCGCATCGATCTTAAGCTCGTTTTTGAACAAAGCCTTGGATGTAGGGCGCAGAAAAAAGCTGTAAACAAACTCATTTTGGATATGATTTACACTGGTGGAATCTCCCGTATATACCGGATCGATCATCCCTTGTGGGAGTGCGCTGAAATCATCCGACTCATTTTTACGGAAAGAAAAACCGCTTTTGGTATATCTGAAAGTATAAGAGATCTTGTTGGTGGGCAGGATCTTCTGAGAGAAATCCTTGTTGAGCACACTATCGATCCGGCCAATAAAATAGCTTTGCTTTAGCAGAAAAGAGTTCTTTCGCCATAGCTGACTGGTCGCACCCAACCTCACGGCTTCAGACTCTCTTTCTATCACGGCCACCCCGGGAACATAGATAGAATCTTTGCGTACAGAACCATTTTCATTGGCTTTCAAGGTATTGAATACACCTCCGATCCATAAATTATAGCGTTTGGAAGGCGAAGTATACCAGGAATATGCTGCCGCATTGAGATGGTCGCCCCGCTGATTGGCATACATGCCATTGGCGCCGATACGGTTATAATTCAAAGCGATGTTCCAGTTTTTCTTGATATTTTGAGAGTGCACTACTTTAAATACCTGCTCTACATCTCCCGCACTGACGTAATACAAACTGGTGAAAGGTGCCCTGGCCTGGTAATACAATAAGTCTTCATGATTGACGGCGTAGTAATCCAGTGAATGAAAACCCGCGTCAAAACCGATGGTCTTCAGGGGCTCAAACAACATGGGATAGGCGGACAGCCCAAGGTTGCCCAGGCCAACTGTCGGATGTCTCGGCTGGACCAGCACACTAAAATTCTGAAGCTTGTACAATGTCGTATCTAAAGGAAGGGTTTGGATGCTGTCTTTAGTCAGCCCAAGGGTTGTGTAACGGATAAACTTTGCGGTATAAATCACCGTATCCGTACCGCCTTCCTCGCGCTTTCTTAAAGAATCAAGTTCCTTATTGTTACCTACCGTTGTCTTGAGGTCCTGTGAAAAAGTACGTTCGGCAGGTAAAACCAATAAACAGACAAAAAACAATACACAGTAAACCATTCCTGATTTAGGAGAAAGACAGTTGGTTTTCGGCTGTGTGCACTTAACGGTTCCCTGCGGCACTTGAAACATAGTTTAAAATCTTTTGATCAAAGGTAACTTTATCTTCTTCCTGAATTTCTATTTTAATCGGCAAATAAAACAAGGGCAAATTTACAAGTAAATCCCTTATTGAATCACCTAATAAACGTTGAGTATCCTTTTCTGTTGTTATCACGATCTTTTCTTTTGCAGGATGTTCATGAAAAGCATCCAGCAGCTGTTGGATATCTCCCGTACTGAACTGATAGTGATCTCCATATCGGTGGTGTACCAGCGTCGCACTAAGCGGCCCCAGATAATCCAGCAAAGGTATAGGATTGGCGATTCCCGTCAGCAAAAACACGGTGGTATCCTTACTCAGCACCGGATGCACCTCTTTATTCATGTTAAAAACAGGCCGCAGTTCATGATAACTAATCTGTGAAAAAGAGAGCGTCTGGCCATCCCGGAGATCAAATTTCTCCCTGCAATATTTCTTTTGTGCAGCAATACTTGCCGGAGGAACTTTGGTCACCAAAATCATGTCCGCCCGTCTGTAGTTTGAAAAGTATTCTCTAAGGTTGCCGGCAGGCAATAGAAACTGGCGTCTGATCAGGGTACTGAATTCAAAAAGCAGGATATTCAGCCCAGCGCGTACCCTCCTATGCTGGAAAGCATCATCCAGAATAATCAGATCATGGTTTGCTTTCAGCCTGCGGATGCCTTCCACCCGGTCTTCACATACTGCTACAGTCACCCCATCAAACTTTGTATAATATTGCATGGGCTCGTCACCGATGCTGGCAGCGGTTGCATATTTGTCGGCCTGGATAAAACCTCTTGTCTCACGCCCATAGCCCCGGCTCAGCACCGCTATCTTATATTCTTTTAACAATGCAACAAGATATTCCGTAACAGGTGTCTTACCTGCCCCACCTACCACCAGGTTGCCTACGCAGATGACCGGAAGGTCGAATGTTGCTGATTTAAGCAGCCCGGCATCGTACAGTTTATTTCTTACAGCCGTGATCAGGCCATAAATCCAGGAAAAAGGTAGGGTCAGAAGCCGCAGTTGTTTTGTCATACCAGGTCTCAAAAATAAGAATATTAATGTGGTTTACATTTATGTACGTTATCTTTGCACAAACTTATATATTCATTATTATGCTAAAAGGATTTTTTAATGTACCCAGCCCGGTCAATGAGCCCATTTTAGATTATGCACCCGGCAGTACGGAACGTAAACTTTTAAAAAAGGCCCTGGCCGACAGCCGATCTGAGCAAATAGATATTCCAATGTATATCGGTGGTGCTGAAATTCATACCGACAATAAAGGAAAAATAACCCCTCCTCACGACCACCAGCATATCCTGGGCCATTTTAGCAAGGGCGACAAAACCCATGTACAACAAGCTATTGACGCTGCATTGGCTGCAAAGGCCAATTGGGAAAATTTAGCATGGGAGCATCGCGCCGCTATATTCTTAAAAGCTGCTGACTTAATTGCGGGTCCTTATCGTTATAAATTAAATGCAGCTACAATGCTTGGGCAGTCGAAAAATGCTTACCAGGCGGAGATTGATTCTGCATGTGAGCTGATCGACTTCCTTCGTTTCAATGTAAGCTACATGAGCGAAATCTATAAGCAGCAACCTCCTGTTTCTCCTAAAGGTTCCTGGAACAGGGTTGAACAACGTCCGCTTGAGGGCTTTGTTTTTGCATTAACTCCGTTTAACTTTACTGCTATTGCGGGCAACTTACCTACATCCGCTGCCATGATGGGCAATGTGGTCGTATGGAAACCTGCAAATACACAAATATTTGCCGCAAACGTATTGATGCAGATCTTCAGAGAAGCTGGCCTTCCTGACGGTGTAATTAACCTGGTTTATGTTTCTGGTCCTGATGCAGGTGATGTGATCTTCAGTCATCCTGATTTTGCAGGTATCCACTTCACAGGATCTACCGGTGTTTTCCAAAACATCTGGAAAACAATTGGTAATAACATCCATAAATTCAAAACTTATCCTCGTATTGTTGGTGAAACCGGTGGTAAGGATTTTATCCTTGTTCACGGTTCTGCAGAAGCTGAGTCTTCAAGCACGGCAATTATCCGTGGTGCTTTTGAATACCAGGGACAAAAATGTTCTGCTGCATCACGTGTATATGTCGCAAAGAGCATCTGGCCTAAGGTTAAAGAATACATGCTGCGCGACCTCGCCACTTTTAAAATGGGTGGAACGGAAGATTTCGGTAATTTCATCAACGCAGTAATCGACGAAAACTCTTTTGATAAATTAGCCAGGTACATTGATGAAGCTAAAAAAGACAGTGCAGTTGAGGTGATCGCCGGTGGTGGTTATGACAAATCTAAAGGATACTTTATAGAGCCCACAGTATTGGTGGTTCAGGATCCAATGTATACCACCATGTGCGAAGAGTTATTTGGTCCGGTACTGACCATCTATGTATATGATGATGCAGACTTCGACAAGGTTTTAGATATTGTGGATTCTACTTCAATCTATGCTTTAACGGGTGCATTTATTGCTCAGGACCGTTATGCAATTGAGAAAGCGACACAACGCTTAAGAAATGCCGCAGGTAACTTCTACATCAATGATAAGTGTACTGGTGCAGTTGTTGGTCAGCAGCCATTTGGCGGTGCCAGAGGCTCCGGCACTAATGACAAAGCAGGTTCAATGATCAACTTATTACGCTGGGTTTCTCCGCGCACCATCAAGGAAACCTTTAATCCGCCAAAGGATTACCGGTATCCATTTTTAGCAGAAGATTAATTCTAGTTCTAAATGATCATTCATTTATAAAAGCCCGTCGATAAAATTCGCGGGCTTTTATGTATTGATCAGCTTATTGATAGGCCTCGATCTCTTCAGCCAAAAATTTGTCAATATTCTTACTCTTTACCACATACCGGACACCTACATTTAAGGTAATAACACCATGCTTCCTCAACAAATCATAAGCAGACGATACCGTCGGTATAGAAACGCCTTGTTCCCTCGAATTCTCACCCAGAGAGGGAATCAGCGCACCGATCTTATATACCCCATTTTTAATATCGTTCGCTAAATATAAAGCCAGCCTTCTGTACTTAGGCAATTCGATTTTTCCGTCGACTTTATTTTTTTTAGATATCGTATACATCATTCAAATTATAAAGTAATCCCATTTGGTTTATCTGCGAAGTTAATAAAAGTTCTTTTGCTAACAAGCTTACTGACCTGCCAAACCAACTGTCTTTAGGAAATGAGCAGGGCGCATAGCAAAGATTTAAGGGAGAGCAGCTTAGGAAGCGCACAAAAAAAGTCCCGGATGGCATACCGGGACTTTTTGAACAAATGGCATTGCAGGACTCTACTCCCTGCAAGCCTTAATCTGTCTTCATCTTAAACACTGGCGATATATCATTGCCGCTGGAAGCGCTAACTTGCATATCTTTAATTAACCCGGTTTTCAAGCTATATACCCATGCGTGTACAGACAATTCCTGACCTGAACCCCATGCATTTTGTACGATAGACGTACTCATGATATTGGCTGCGCCTTCAATCGCATTCAACTCAACCAGGCGGTTGGATCTCAATTCCGGATCTTTCAGCGTACTCATTTCACGCTCATGAATGCGGTAAACGTCTTTAATATTTCTAAGCCAGTTGTCAATCAGTCCAACTTGCTTATCGCCCAGGGCAGCATTAACACCACCGCAGCCGTAGTGGCCGCAGACAATAATGTGCTTTACTTTTAAGACATTGACTGAATAATCCAGTACGCTCAGCAAATTCATATCGGTGTGGGTAACCACGTTCGCAATGTTGCGGTGTACAAAGATATCACCTGGCATGGTGTTCGTGATTTGGTTTGCCGGAACGCGGCTGTCTGAACAGCCGATCCATAGCACCGGCGGACTTTGTCCGGCTGATAATCTGTTAAAGAATTCAGGATCTTCGTTTAAGGTATCGGCTACCCAATCCTTATTTCCCTGAAGCAAGCTATTGTATGTTATTTGATCTGTATTTAGTTTTTCTAATTTCGCGCACATAATAATTTTAATTATTGATTTCTTCGATGATTTTATTGTTCAACTTCGGCACGGTATATTGTTCTTTTATATTTTCCAAAATTACAATAATACCTTTAGTATAAGCGTGATGCTTAAAATTAAAGATGGTTTCCAAAACATCAGGATCAATATACCTGGAATTGGAACCGTCTATAATCACTGTAGTTTCCTTCGGGATCTTATTGAGTACAATCTGTATGGCTGCCTTATTTAAGAAGGAAACCTCCTCGGCAAGCTTTATTCTTAAATCTTTCTTACTACCCTCTTCTTCAATTTTATAGAAATAAGGATTTCGCATATTGGTACGCAGTAAGTAGAATATAGACACCAGCATCCCTACGGCCACACCCTTAAGCAGGTCGGTCAGCAATACTGCAACGATAGTGACTACAAAAGGTATAAACTGATCCCAGCCTTTGTGGTACATATGTTTGAATAAGGCGATGCGTGTCAGTTTATATCCTGTCACCAAAAGTATCGCCGCCAGACAGGCCAGCGGGATCATATTGATCAGTCCCGGGATAAACAGCAGGGACAAGAGCAACCAGCAACCGTGGAAGATAGCCGACATCTTGGTACGCCCGCCTGAATTTACATTGGCGGAGCTTCGCACAATAACAGAGGTCATTGGCAAACCACCAATCAGACCACTGACCATATTTCCAGTTCCCTGGGCCATCAATTCTCTGTTGGTCGGTGATACCCGTTTGATCGGATCGATCTTATCCACCGCTTCGATGCTCAACAAGGTTTCTAAACTCGCAACAACAGCGATTGTGCCCGCTACGACCCATACCTTAGGATTGGTGATCTGGGAAAAATCCGGTGTAATAAACAAGGCGGTGAATTCTGAGAAACTATTCACAACTGGAATTTCCACCATGTGTGCAGCACTAAGGGCATAAGGTGTACCCTGAAACACCAGGGCCAGCAACACGCCCATGACTACCACCAACAATGGGGCAGGAACAACCGCCAGCTTCTTGAATCTAGGCCAAAAGATCAATACCAGGATCGAAAGACCGCTGATGACCACCGCTGCTAAACCAAAATGGTTGAACGCATTGCCAATCGCCGAAAAAGTGTTCTCACTATCGCTCTGTGCAAACGCCTCATCTCCGAAGAAATCGGAATCGACTCCAAGGGCATGCGGCAATTGCTTTAAAATAAGGGTAAGACCGATGGCAGCCAGCATGCCTTCAATTACACTGGAAGGAAAGTAATTGCCGATCATACCTCCTTTTAGTACACCAAGGATTAACTGGATAACACCTGCAAGCATAACGGCAAGCAAAAAGGTCTCATAGGCCCCCAGTTGGGTAATAGCACCCAGTACAATGGCGGTGAGACCGGCCGCAGGGCCACTCACACTTAATTGTGAACCACTGACACTGGCGACAATAATACCGCCGACAACACCGGTGATCAACCCTGCAAATAAGGGTGCACCGGAAGCCAGGGCAATACCCAGACATAGTGGCAAGGCAACCAAAAACACCACAATACTGGCCGGTAAGTCCTTTTTTAAGTTCTTTTTTAAAATATATTTTTTGACTTCAAATCTTGAAAAGACTGAATCTCCCTTTTGCATAAATCTCTATACTAATTATTAACTAATCTGTAAATTTTTGTTACGCCGTATTTTGTTCATCGTTATCCTGATGTTTTGCCTATCATCAGTCTGATGTTTTGCTCGTCGTGATCCTGAACAGAGTCCTTCAGCGAAGGCAATTTTTCAATAGTATCTATTGATTTTTGTCTTCAAGAATGCTACGCATTTTATTTCAGGATCCCGTACTCGCTCTATCAGACCTGTATAAATAGGATCTTGAAATAGATTCAGGATAACCGTATATATCTGCATACGGCATAACTTTCCTTAATCGGACGAGTTACGAATTAGGAGGAGGGGTAGGTACGGAAGGGTGATAAGGATTGACGTATCGCTTATGATGTTCTATAAAACTGTTGTTGATCCCGAAATGGTTCAGGACGGTAGAATGACTGATTGGAGAATAGCAATCGATGATTTTATTGTCTCCAAACTTCATCACCTTTTTCGCAGTATCACCCTCTGAACTATGCTCGACCTCGATCTGCATAATCACATTGTTCATAATCTGCTTATCTATTCCTTTGAAAAACACAGGCGCACCCGATATCACCATCTTTATGCAAAAGATGCTTATAAAAGTGATAACGATAAAACCTTTGTATTTCCTAAGAAACATATATTTTTACTTTGTTGTTTTGTGATTCTTCAAAAATAAGTCCAAATTAATTTACAATAGACAATAAAATGTAAAATAAATGTTAAAATGACATTTAAATTCCGAGCTCTATCTGGAAAAGCACGCCCCATTTATTGTTCTGATTGTCAAAAGCATACTGATTATCGTCAATATTATAGTTTACATTTAACTGCGCCTTGACTTTGTGGCCACGCAGGTATTTGGTCAGCCCAAACTCGACTACTTCCTGCCTGTCCTCAAGATTCATCAGGCGTCGGCCTGGCCGCAAATTAGAATAACGGAATGCAGTTTCGTAATTATTTTTAAATAAATAAGAGCCCTGGTAATTGGTACCACTGCCTTCATAGGCATAGCTCAGTTCATTATCTTCATCATAGGTCAACGGATCATCGGCATCCCTGCTTAAATGCTCCATCTCAAAAGCCCAACCCCTGTATTTGAAAATCGCATCAAACATATAGGTACGCATATCGACCGGGCTGTAGAGATTCTTGCCCAATTGCCCCCCCGTATTCGTCGTCGCTTTATTGAAAGAAAACACACCGCCGATACTGAGTTTAGGACGCTCTTCCCGCTCCAGATCACCTTCCGAATAATCCCCCCCATTCTTGAAGGCGCCAAAAGGCAGAAACTCTACCCTGCCGGTATAAGCAAGGCCTTTGTCAGTCGCATTGACAGAACGTCCCTCTCCTGTTGATATTGCCGCTTTGATATGGTATACGCTGTTTCCTATTTTATTGTTATAGTAGGCCTTGAAACCAAAATCACGATCGGTCGTCAATGCGCCGTTTACGATAGACCGTTCCGCAAACTGCAGCTGTCCGGAAGAATTGACACGCTGTCGGTTGCCTGGCAGTTTATTTTGTCCCAGGGCCACGTAAAACCGGTCGCTAAAATTATAGAATATAACTGCATCACGGACCACATTGGCCACGCCGGTATTATCTGAATCCTGATCACCACGGGAAAAAGACAGCTGAAAACTATAGCCCAGCTTCTCCCCCAGAATATAGCCATCACCTCTTAAGCGTAAACGCCTGACCCGCGCATCCCACTCCTGGATGCCCAAATTGTCACCTGAGTTGGTATAAAAACCAACACGGTTCTGCATCCTAAACCTGAAATTGATGTAAAACAGGGAATCCGGGGATTTAAATTCCATGCCATTAAACTTCATCGGCCTTTCATCTCCCTCTTGCGCCCGCAGGAGTTGAGCCTAGACCAGTGCCATAAAAATTAATAATAGTGCTCTCAAATACATATTACCGCCCGCTTAAATTTTTGATCGCCGTAAAAGTACTATGTATTTACTATTTTAGCTAATTTTAAAAAATTCGTTTTTAAGCTTATTATGCAAAAAAAGATACAGATTTTATCAGATAAAAAAAGCAAAGCCCTGCTTGGAGGAGGAGAGGCAAGAATAGAAAGCCAGCATAAAAAAGGAAAGTTGACCGCAAGGGAGCGTATCCATTTTTTGGTAGATGAAGGAAGTTTTGAAGAAATCGGTATGCTGGTGACCCACCGCAGTACGGACTTTGGTATGGAAAAGGAACGTTACCCTGGCGACGGGGTGGTGACCGGATACGGCACGATCAACGGCCGGCTGGTGTATATTTTCTCGCAAGACTTTACTGTATTTGGTGGTTCACTTTCTGAAACGCATGCTGAAAAAATCTGCAAAATCATGGAAATGGCCATGAAAAACGGCGCGCCGGTGATAGGGCTGAACGACAGTGGTGGCGCCAGGATCCAGGAAGGCGTGGTCTCCCTCGGTGGTTATGCCGATATCTTTTACAGAAATGTACAGGCCTCTGGTGTAGTGCCTCAATTGTCGGCTATTATGGGGCCCTGCGCAGGCGGTGCAGTGTATTCTCCTGCCATTACAGATTTCATACTCATGGTGGAGAACACTTCTTATATGTTTGTGACTGGCCCCAATGTGGTCAAAACTGTAACGCATGAGGTGGTGAGTTCAGAAGAATTGGGCGGTGCCGCTACCCATGCAACCAAATCTGGCGTGACCCATTTTGCCTGCGCAAATGAATTGGAAGCCATCGATTATGTGAAACGGCTGTTGAGCTATATGCCTCAGAATTGTGAGGAAATGGCACCTTCTTTAGCCTATGTGGTAGGTGATGAGCAGCGTGCAGCACTGAATACGATCATGCCTGAAAATGCTAACCAGCCTTATGATATCCGTTCGGTCATTGCCGAAATTGCTGATACCGATAGCTTCCTGGAAGTACATAAAGATTATGCAGAAAATATTGTGGTCGGCTTTGCCAGGCTCGCAGGGAGAAGCATTGGCATTGTGGCCAATCAACCTGCTTATTTGGCTGGGGTGCTGGACAATCATGCCTCTGTAAAAGCCGCGCGCTTCGTCCGCTTTTGTGATTGTTTCAATATTCCTTTGCTGGTTCTGGAGGATGTACCAGGCTTCTTACCAGGCACCGATCAGGAATGGAATGGCATCATTACCAATGGGGCCAAACTCTTATATGCTTTTAGTGAAGCCACCGTGCCCAGAATTACACTGATCACCCGGAAAGCTTATGGTGGTGCTTACGACGTGATGAATTCCAAACACATCGGCGCAGACCTGAACTATGCCTGGCCGACTGCAGAAATAGCGGTAATGGGGGCTAAAGGTGCAGCAGAGATTATTTTCAAAAAGGAAATCTCCACTGCGGAAGATCCGCAGGAAAAGTGGCTGGAAAAGGAAAAACTGTATTCTGACATCTTCGCAAATCCATACAGGGCTGCCGAACGTGGTTTTGTAGATGAAGTGATAGAACCTTCGGTCAGCAGGATCAAATTAATCAAAGCTTTCAAAATGCTGGAGAATAAAGTAGTCAACAACCCACGTAAGAAACACGGCAACATCCCTTTATAATGAAATTGACACGTTTTGATGTCTTATTGATGGCCTTTTGTACCGGCCTGATCGTTGCGAATATTTACTACTGCCAGCCTCTCGTGATCTTGATAGCCCGGGAATTTGGGCTCACGGAAAGTCATGCCGGAAAGGTTAGCTATCTCACTCAGATCGGCTATGCGCTGGGGCTTTTCCTGATTGTGCCACTTGGCGATATGTTCGAACGTAAAAAGCAGATCCTGTTGATCACCGGAATGGCAGTAACCTCGTTAATACTGGCGGGTCTGTCCCAATCATTTCTATTGCTACAGATTGCCTGTGTATTGATCGGCGCTTGCTCTGTCGTTCCACAGCTAATCTTGCCTATGGCGGCCAACCTCAGCAGTGATGAGGACCGCGGACAAACGATAGGCATTATTATGAGCGGACTGCTGATCGGCATCCTGGCCTCCAGGGCGGTTAGCGGCAGCATCGGATTTATCTGGGGCTGGCGCTCGGTCTATTTCATGGCGGCAGGTATCTGTGCTCTTTTGATGATTTTAATGGCCCGAAGGTTTCCACAGAGCATGCCTTCGTTTAAGGGAACTTATTCAGAACTGATGCTGTCCATGTGGCATTATGTCAAAACGCAGCCCGTCCTTAGGGAGGCATCCCTGATCAATTTCCTGGCCTTCTCTATATTGAGTGCTTTTTGGACAACCATGGTTTTATTTCTTGCCAATCCACCATTCGGCTTTTCAACTTTGCAGATCAGATTGTTTGGAATAGCTGGTGCTGCAGGCGCCCTGGCCGCACCCCTGGTGGGCAAATTTAGCGGAGGTAAAAACCCAAGGAAAAATCTGATTGTGGGACTGTTGCTGCAGTTGGTAAGTATTGCTGCATTTTATTTTACAGGAGGTCACCTGTTTTTATTTGTCGCGGGAATTATCCTGATAGATATCGGTCAGCAGGCCATCCACGTGACCAATCAGACGCGGATCTATGCCATACTACCCGAAGCAAGGAACCGCCTCAATACGGTATTTATGTCGTTCAGCTTTGTCGGCGCCTCTTTTGGGTCGGCTATGGGACTATGGTTATGGGATAAAGGTCAATGGCCGTTGTTCTGCTTCGGCTGCGCCGTGGTCATCCTCCTGAATATTTGCATCTATTACTTTTACAATACCAAACTAAAAAAATAACCAATGGCCAATATCCATATCGAACAGATCAGGGACGACCTAACCTGGCGCATCCGGCGCGAGGCCATGTATCCCGATGAGCCCTTAGACTCGGTGAAATTGGAAGAGGACAAAGAAGGCGTCCATTTTGGTTTATTTGCCGACGACCAGCTGACCACCGTCATTTCCTTGTTTCATGAGGGAACGGCCCACCAGTTCAGAAAGTTTGCGACGATCGTGAGGGCCCAGGGCAAAGGTTATGGTTCAACGCTATTGGAGCACACCATTAGCTATGCTAAAGAACAGGGTGCAACACGGATTTGGTGTAATGCACGAGTATCTGCAATAGCATTCTATGCTAAATTCGGCTTCAGCGAGACTGGTCAGTCGTTCAGAAAACGCAATATAGATTTTGTCATTATGGAGTTACAACTTGACAATCCACTTGATGCTTAAGCCTTAGTTTATATATTTGTTTAGAATTTAATTGATAAGATGGCAAAGAAAAAAGAAGATAAACAGAAACATATTTCAGTAGTCAATAAAAAATCTCTGCAGTTTTTTGAGGAGTACATCAACAATCCCTCCCCGACCGGTTTTGAATATCCGGGCCAGAAACTGTGGCTGGATTATCTGAAACCTTATATTGATGAGAGTTTCATCGACAACTATGGCACTGCCGTAGGGGTCATCAATCCCAAAGCAGAGTTCAAAGTAGTGATCGAAGCACATGCCGATGAGATTTCCTGGTTTGTGAACTACATTACGTCTGATGGATTGATCTATGTAATCCGAAACGGAGGCTCTGATCATCAGATTGCCCCGTCCAAGCGCGTAAACATCCATACCGATAAAGGTTTGGTCAAAGCTGTCTTTGGATGGCCGGCCATTCATACCCGTCATGGCGACAAAGAAGAAGCCCCAGCGTTGAAAAATATATTCCTGGATTGCGGTTGCACCTCTAAAGAAGAAGTAGAAAAACTTGGCATCCATGTAGGCTGCGTGATCACTTACGAAGATGAGTTTATGGTGCTCAACGACAGATATTATGTGGGCCGCGCCTTAGACAACCGTGCAGGTGGTTTTATGATTGCTGAAGTGGCCCGTCTGTTGAAAGAAAACAAAGTAAAGCTTCCTTTCGGCTTGTACATTGTCAATTCTGTGCAGGAAGAAATCGGGCTGCGCGGTGCAGAAATGATCGCACACCGCATCAAACCGAATGTAGCCATCATCACCGATGTGACACATGATACCTCTACTCCAATGATCAATAAGATCACCCAGGGCGATCTGGCCTGTGGAAAAGGCCCTGTAGTTTCTTATGCGCCCGCCGTACAGACCAACCTGAACAGGCTGCTGATCGACACAGCGGAAAAAAACAACATTCCTTTCCAGCGCCAGGCTTCTTCACGCTCCACAGGAACAGATACAGATGCTTTTGCGTATTCCAATGGAGGTGTGCCTTCGGCATTGATCTCCTTGCCTTTGCGTTACATGCACACCACAGTCGAAATGATCCATAAAGAAGATGTAGACAATGTAATCAGTCTGATCTATCATTCTTTATTGAATATTCAAAATAACCACGATTTCAAGTATACGAAATAAGCGGTAAGTAACTTAAATAGTACAAGCGTGTATGGTTTCTCCATTCACGCTTTCTTTTTATAGCTTTATATTGAATTTCGTTTTCAACAATTTATTACAATTTCGTTTTCAACAACTTATTACGCTTAATTAAATGTCATGAAGAAAATCAGCGCGACTCTATTACTCATCGCAGGCTTTGCAGGTGGCTCCATAGCCCAGGAAAACCTCAATTACCAGGTGCCACATAAAAACATCCTTAAATTACTTGATGCACCCAACACCCCCTTCGTACGCATTAATTCAAAGGCCGACTGGATGTTGCTCCTCGAATCGCCAGACTATCCGTCCATTGAGCAAGTCGCACAGCCCATGCTGCGCATTGGCGGCTTGCGCATCAATCCTGCAAATAATGCTTCTGCGACGGCAACAGGGGCAATCAACATCAAACTTAAATCAATAGCCGACGGCAAGGAATATACATTTACTGGCCTCCCTGAAAAACCGAGGATGGGCAATATAACCTGGAGCCCGGATGAAAAGATGATTGCCTTTACCCAAACGACGACCACGGGCGTACAACTCTGGATTGCAGACCTGGCGACAAAATCAGCGAGAAGACTAAGTGACCTGTTGCTGAACGATGCCTTCGGTACCACATTCAGATGGACGGCGGACAGCAAAGGTATATTGGGGCAGTTTGTACCGGACAACCGTGGCAAAGCTCCTGAAGCCATCATTATTCCTACAGGCCCGGTAGTACAGCAAAATCTGGGTAAGACATCACCTTCCAGAACCTACCAGGACCTCCTGAAAAATCCTCATGACGTCGCCTTATTTGACTATTACCTAACTGCCCAGCTGAAACTTGTAGACCTCGCCGGCCAGGCGACAAATATCGGCTCGCCAGCTTTATACCGAAACTTCGAGTATTCTCCGGACGGTAAATATATCCTGGCTCAGACCATTCAAAAACCATATTCCTACCTGGTCACCGTCAGTATGTTTTCTTACAAAACAGAATTACTGGACCAGTCGGGTGCTTTACGGAAGACCTTATTTACCGCTCCATTGGCAGACAACCTACCGACTGGCTTTGACGCGGTAGCCAAAGGGCCAAGAAGTTACAACTGGAGACCGGATGAATCTGCTACGTTGTATTGGGCAGAGGCAATGGACGAAGGCAATCCAAATAAAGATTCAGCAGTAAGAGATGCGGTATTTACTTTAGCTGCGCCTTTTGACGGCGAGTCCAAAAAAATAGCACAAACTGCATACCGGTATAGGGGAATAAACTGGGCTACTAAAAATATGGCCATCTTAAATGAGCGCTGGTGGAAAAGCCGGATGGAAAAGCAGTCCATCATCGATCCTGAAGCAGGTAAAGTGGTGAAAGTAGTCTCAGAGCGTTCTTATGAAAACACCTATACAGACCCGGGAGATTTTGTGTATACCAAAAATGCGTACAATAGAAGTGTGTTGCTCCTGGACAAAAGACAAAGTAAAACTGTCTATACTATTGGCACCGGTGCATCAGCAATTGGCGACAGGCCATTCTTATTAAAATGGAACCTCGAAAACAATAAAGCGGATACACTTTTTAAATCCAGGGCACCTTATTATGAAATGCCGGTCTATTTCCGCGGTGCGCGCAACCTGCTAATCTCCCGTGAATCGGTAGAACAGACGCCAAATTATTATATGGTCGACCTGAAAAACAGGAAAATGAAAGCCATTACTGCTTTTCAGAATCCTTACGAAGCACTGGAAGGTGTTAAAAAGCAGCAGTTGTCTTATAAAAGGGGCGATGGACTCACCCTCACAGGCACACTCTATCTACCTAAAGGCTATAAAAAAGAAGACGGGCCGCTGCCAATGCTGATGTGGGCCTATCCAAGGGAATTCAAAACAGCCTCAGCCGCCAGTCAGATCAAAGGCTCGCCTTATCGCTTTACCCGCATCAACTGGGGCTCACCAATTTACTGGGTAAACCGTGGATATGCCATACTCGACAATGCGGATATGCCGATCGTGGGCGAAGGTAAAAGCCAGCCTAACGATTCTTTTGTCGCTCAGATACAAGACAATGCAAAATCTGCAATCAATTATGTTGCCTCTCTGGGCGTAGCAGATCCTAAGCGCATCGCCGTAGGCGGTCACTCTTATGGCGCCTTCATGACCGCCAATTTATTGGCCCACACCAATCTATTCGCAGCCGGGATAGCCCGTAGCGGAGCGTACAACCGCACACTTACACCTTTTGGCTTCCAGGCAGAAGAACGTACCTACTGGCAGGCACCCGAAGTGTATTTCAACATGTCGCCGTTCAGCTTTGCAGACAAAGTAAAAACGCCAATTTTATTTATTCATGGAGAAGCTGACAACAACTCGGGCACCTTCCCTATTCAAAGCGAACGTTTTTATAACGCATTAAAAGGGCATGGCGCAACCACCAGGCTGGTCTTTTTGCCAAATGAATCACATGGCTATGCTGCCAAAGAATCCATCATGCATACCCTTTGGGAAATGGACCAATGGTTGGAAACTTACGTAAAAAACAAAAAGTAAATATTCATACAGGCTATTGATTATAAACTCTTTTATTAATTTAGCAAAATGAATCCTTGATGATTAAATATCAGCAAGGATTCATCTGACAAATAAAAAACGATAAACAGAAACTGATGAAACCTACTTTATTAATATTAGCAGCTGGTATGGCAAGTCGCTATGGCAGTATGAAACAAATCGATGGCTTTGGCCCGAACGGCGAGACAATCATAGACTATTCTATATACGATGCTATAAAAGCCGGCTTCGGCAAAGTAGTATTTATCATAAAAGAAGAGTTTGTAGATAATTTCAAATCCATATTTGATCCTAAGCTTAAAGGCAAAATCGAGACCGACTATGTATTTCAGAACTTTGACCTAAAGCAATTTGGAATCGAAGAAGAAATCTATCGTGAAAAACCATGGGGTACTGCTCATGCCATTCTTTCTGCCAGAAAGGTCATTAAAGAGCCTTTCTGTGTAATCAATGCAGATGACTACTATGGCTTTGATGCGTTCAAAAAGATGGTTGACTTCTTAAATGATGAAGCTACTGACAGCAATTACTCTATTGTTGGCTACCAGATCGGTAAAACTTTATCAGATTTTGGATCGGTATCCCGTGGAGTATGTAAAACCAATGATGCCGGTTACCTGGAAGAGATTACCGAGCGTACACAAGTATACAAAAAAGGTGATGCCATCGTTTACGAAGAAAATGGCACTGAATACCCATTGGAATTCGATACGCCTGTTTCCATGAACTTCTGGGGATTTACGCCTGCAGTATTTAAACTGACGGAAGACCTGTTTAAGGTATTTGCTTTGGAAAACAAGGATAAACCTAAGGCCGAATTTTTTATCCCGCTTATCGGCGAGAACCTGGTAAAAAACAACACTGCCTCTTTTAAAGTGATCCCAACAGACAATCAGTGGTTTGGAGTAACGTATAAGGAAGACAAGCCTTTCGTTCAGAACAGCATTGATCAATTGGTAAAAGACGGAACCTACCCGGAAAAATTATGGGATTAATCCTTCTTTTAATGTAAGAACTAAACATTTTTATAAAAGAGAAAGCCCCTTGATCAAATGAACAAGGGGCTTTCTCTTTATCAGTACTAAAGAATTACTTCTTTTCGTCTTTAACTTCTTCGAAGTCTACATCAGTAACATTGTCTCCGCCGTCAGCAGATTGCGCTCCGGCCTGACCTTCAGCACCGCCCTCAGGCTGTGCACCTTCTTGTCCTGCTTTATACATCTCTTCAGAAGCTACATTCCATGCATTTTGCAAAGCTGCTTGTGCTGCATCAATATCAGCGAAGTTCCTGGAAGCATGTGCTGCTTTTAACTTCGTTAACTCTTCTTCAATTGGTGCCTTTTTATCTGCAGAAAGTTTATCACCAAATTCCTTCAATTGTTTCTCTGTCGAGAAGATCAAAGCATCGGCGCTATTTATCTTTTCTGCTTCTTCTTTAGCTGTTTTATCTGCATCGGCATTTTGCTCTGCTTCTTCTTTCATCCTTTTGATCTCTTCATCTGTCAAGCCAGAAGATGCTTCAATACGGATTTTTTGCTCTTTACCAGTGGCTTTATCTTTGGCACTTACATGTAAGATACCATTCGCATCAATATCAAATGCGACTTCTACCTGAGGAACTCCACGCGGAGCCGGTGGAATACCATCCAGGATGAAACGGCCAATAGTACGGTTTTGAGCCGCCATAGGGCGCTCTCCCTGTAAAATATGAATTTCTACTGAAGGCTGGTTATCAGCAGCAGTTGAGAAAGTCTCCGCTTTTTTAGAAGGGATTGTTGTATTGGCTTCAATTAGTTTTGTCATCACACCGCCCATGGTTTCGATACCCAGAGAAAGTGGAGTAACATCCAGTAACAATACATCTTTTACTTCTCCTGTCAATACACCACCCTGAATTGCTGCGCCAATAGCAACAACCTCATCAGGATTAACTCCTTTTGATGGTTCCTTACCAAAGAAAGCCTTAACAGCTTCCTGGATAGCTGGCATACGTGTAGAACCACCGACAAGAATGATCTCATCAATATCACTGATTTTCAGACCTGCATTTTTCAATGCCGATTTACAAGGATCAATGGTACGTTTGATCAGATCAGCAGCCAACTGCTCAAATTTGGCACGGCTTAAAGTTCTGACAAGGTGTTTAGGACCTGACGCATCAGCAGTGATATATGGAAGGTTGATTTCTGTAGAAGTTGTACTTGAAAGCTCTATTTTAGCCTTTTCAGCAGCTTCTTTCAAACGTTGTAATGCCATTGGGTCCTTATGAAGGTCCATACCATTCTCAGCCTTAAATTCTTCTGCCAACCATTCAATAATGATGTGATCAAAATCATCACCACCTAGGTGTGTATCACCATCGGTAGATTTTACTTCAAATACACCATCACCCAGCTCAAGTACAGACACATCATGCGTACCACCACCACAGTCAAACACCACAATCTTCATATCCTTGTGTGCTTTATCCAGGCCATAAGCCAATGCAGCAGCAGTAGGCTCATTGATGATTCTTTTTACAGTTAAGCCGGCAATCTCACCAGCTTCTTTAGTAGCCTGACGCTGAGCATCATTAAAATAAGCAGGAACGGTAATAACTGCTTCAGTTACTTCATGGCCTAAAAAGTCTTCAGCGGTTTTTTTCATCTTCTGCAAAATCATTGCAGAAATCTCTTGAGGCGTATATTTACGATCATCAATCTCCACACGCGGAGTATTGTTATCTCCTTTAACTACCGTATAAGGTACCCGCCCTGTTTCTTTCGAAACTTCAGCGAAGCTGCTTCCCATAAAGCGCTTTATAGAAGATATCGTTTTTGTTGGGTTCGTGATTGCCTGACGCTTAGCCGGCTCACCCACTTTACGCTCTCCATTTTCTGCAAAAGCAACAATAGATGGAGTCGTTCTCTTCCCTTCACTGTTGGCTATAACTACAGGCTCGTTGCCTTCCATTACAGCTACGCAAGAGTTTGTTGTTCCTAAGTCTATACCAATAATTTTTGACATGCTATTATATATTATTATGTTATTAATCTTGTTTCCATCTGTTTAACAAGCAATGTGCCAATTGAGTTTTGGCAGAAAAAACATTAGTATGACCGTTCATTAAGTAAACATCTGTCCGAAACATCCCCGGCAAATGTGACAGGATGACAGAAATGCAACCAATATCTTAATTAAAGCTATCTTAATCTATTTGTCTAATTTTGCCAATCTCTCCAGATGATGATAGTCAATGCCAAAAAAGCCTTTAATATCACCCAATTGATTAAGTATCTCCGATTGCCGCTTCTTGTTGATTTCTCCTTTTGTTCCAACAACTAAAACATTCTTGGGGGTGTGTACGTCTGATATAAATTCAAAAATTTTGGTCTTATAACCAAAATACTCCAGGATCAGTGCCCTCATTCCATCGGTAACCATCTCTGCCTGCCGTTCCAGAAAAATACCATGTTTTGTGAGAAAAGAAACATCGTTCTTAACTTTTGATTTCCCGATCGATCTTCTGATCTGTTTATGACAACATGGTGCCACAACAATTAATTTAGCTTTTGCCGCTATGCCTTTATAGATGGCATCATCAGTCGCTGTATCACATGCATGTAAAGCAATCAGCAGATCCAAAGAATCAACCTTGTAATCGTCAATACTGCCCCGAACAAAACTCAATTGATCGAAACCAGATGTCCTGGCGATATCACTACACAGTTCCACAAGGTCAGACTTGTATTCCACACCGATAACCGATGCATCCAGTTTAAGGATTTGATGTAAATAATCGTACAATGCGAAAGTCAGATATCCCTTTCCTGCCCCCATATCGACGACCTTTTCAATACTTCCTGCAGGCAGCTCTTTAATCAAGCTACTTAAAATCTCAATATATTGATTAATCTGCCGATATTTGTCTTGCGCGTTCTTAAATACGTTGCCCTGATCATCTGTAATCTTCAATTGCTGAAGATAAGTCTTGCCCAGCGGTGTAATGATGCGCTTCTTTACCTTATCATGATCCAGGCTTGGCTTCACAACAGATGCAACCACTTTTTCCCGGTAAACAATCATCCCCTTCTTATCATGTTCCAATACCGCTTCATAGGCAGTAGTAAACAATGTACAGATTCTGAAATCATTACTTACAAAATGTGCCACCAAGGCAATGCCGTCTTCAATTGACAGATTCTTAAACACATCCCTGGTTTTATACCTATAGGTAAATGAAAGCATTTCTGATCTCTTGATTTTGATCCTCCTTACATACACATTCTTCAATTCCTTGTCGTTCCCCTGGTAAGAACTTAAGGAGGCTTTCAAAAAGGTATTGGAAGATATGCTTTCGGCTAATTTGATCTTAAATTGCTGAAGTTTAATCTGATCGGACATGGGTTAAATTTTGTAAACAAAGATAGATTATAAAAAAACAAAAAAGCCTTGTCCGGTGGGGCAAGGCTTTTACTCAATATTCAGGCTTATTATTCGCCTTTATCTTCTTTTTTCTCTTCCGAAGCAGGGGCCTCTTCAGTTGCTTCTTCTGCAGGAGCTTCCTCAGCTTTCGCTTCTACTACTTCTTCAGATGCCACAACATCTTCAGATTTAGCTACAGGAGCATCAGACTTTTTAGTCTTGCTTCTTCCACGACGTGTAGTTTTCTTCTCAGCAGCTTCTGCATCTTTACCGTATACTTCATTATAATCAACCAATTCGATCAATGCCATTTCAGCATTATCACCAAGACGGTTGTTTAATTTGATAATTCTGGTATATCCTCCCGGACGGTTAGCTACCTTGGCAGCTACATCACGGAACAATTCAGTTACAGTTTCTTTGTCCTGCAAATAACCAAATACTATACGACGGGAGTGTGTAGTATCACTTTTAGATTTAGTGATTAAAGGCTCAACATACATACGCAAAGCTTTTGCTTTTGCTAACGTAGTTGAAATTCTTTTGTGCTTAATCAGCGATGATGCCATATTGGCCAACATCGCTTTACGATGTGAATCAGTTCTTCCTAAGTGATTTACTTTTTTACCGTGTCTCATTTTTCTTTTAGTTCAGTGTATACCGTCTCGTTATATTAATCTGAGGGAATTATACACTATTAATAATATTTGTTATTTATTGTTATTCTTCGTCAAGCTTAAACTTTGACAAGTTCATGCCAAATGATAAGCTTTTTGATTTAACAAGCTCTTGTATCTCTGTTAATGATTTTTTACCGAAGTTTCTGAATTTAAGCATATCTGCTACATCATAAGAAACCAAATCAGCAAGCGTGCGGATATCGGCTGCTTTCAAACAATTTAAAGCTCTAACAGAAAGATCTAAATCAACCAATTCCGTTTTCAAGATCTTACGCATATGTAAGATTTCCTCATCAACTTCTTTAGTTTCCTCTTTAGCCTGAGACTCAAGAACCAGGTTCTCATCAGAAAACAACATAAAGTGCTGAATCAAGATCTTAGCTGCTTCTTTCAATGCTTCCTCAGGATGGATAGATCCATCAGTAGAAATATCCAGAATCAATTTCTCATAATCCGTTTTCTGCTCAACACGATAATTTTCAATCGTATACTTCACGTTTTTCATCGGAGTAAAGATTGAATCTATTGCGATCACGCCAACAACAGCATCAGTGATTTTGTTTTCTTCAGCCGGCACATAACCACGTCCTTTATTAATGGTTAGTTCAACCTCTAAAGTAACGGATTTCTCCATATTACAGATTACAAAATCAGGATTAAGTACCTCAAAGTTATTCGAAAACTTAGTGATATCTCCAGCCAAAAGCTGGTCTTGTCCATTTACTACAATGAAAACCTTCTCTGAATCGCCTGTATCACCAATTTTCTTGAAACGCACTTGTTTCAGGTTAAGAATGATCTCAGTCAAATCCTCAACAACACCCTTCATTGTAGAAAATTCGTGGGAAACACCAGAAAAACGAATACTAGTAATGGCATAACCTTCTAAAGAAGAAAGCAAGATTCTTCTAAGGGCATTACCAATTGTTACACCGAAACCGGGCTCTAAAGGACGAAATTCAAATATGCCATCGAAATCCGTAGATTTCTGCATGATTACCTTATCTGGTTTCTGAAATGCTAAAATTGCCATTTATATTGTTTTTTAGATCGTTATTAAAATTATGTAATACAAAAAAGTTAATTGCCCGAAGGCAATTAACGAATATATTACTTAGAGTATAACTCTACTATAAGGTTCTCTTTAATATTCTCAGGTATCTCATCGCGATTAGGATAAGCTAAAAACTTACCTGTCAATTCGCCTGCGTTCCAATCCAACCAATTAAATTTATTGATTACTCTTCCCGCTACTGAATTTGTGATTGCTTCTAAGGTCTTAGATTTCTCACGAACGGCAACAACATCACCGGCTTTCAATTGATAAGAAGGAATATTTACAACTTCACCATTAACTGTGACATGTTTATGGCTAACTAACTGTCTTGCAGCTGAACGTGTAGTTGCTATTCCCAATCTATATACGGTGTTATCCAATCTCGCTTCAAGCAATTGCAACAAGTTATCACCTGTAATTCCCTGACGGGAAGAAGCTTTGGTAAACAGATTACGGAACTGACGCTCCAATACACCATACGTATATTTTACTTTCTGCTTCTCCATCAACTGAACAGCATACTCAGATTGTTTACCTCTTCTTTTAGAAACCCCGTGTTGTCCAGGAGGGTAATTTTTTCTATCTAATACTTTATCAGGACCAAAAATAGGCTCTCTGAATTTACGTGCAATTTTGGACTTAGGTCCGGTATATCTTGCCATGATTGTTGATTTTAAAGTATCTTACGACCTATAGCCGTAGACTCTTAGCTTTAAAAATATAAAATAAATTAAACTCTTCTTTTCTTAGGAGGGCGACATCCGTTGTGTGGAAGTGGAGTTATATCTTTAATAGATGTAACTTCAATACCTGCAACCTGCAAAGTCCGGATTGCTGATTCACGACCTGATCCAGGTCCTTTCACAAATACCTCAACTTTACGCAATCCCAAATCAAATGCTACCTTTCCACAATCAGAAGCCGCTTGGCCTGCCGCATATGGAGTGTTCTTTTTAGAACCTTTAAAGCCCATTTTACCTGCAGACGACCATGAAATGGCCTGACCGTTGTTGTTTGTTAGGGTAATAATGATATTGTTAAAAGTAGCATTGATGTGCGCCTGACCCACAGGTTCAATAACAACAATGCGCTTTTTGGTAACTTTTTTACTCTTAGCCATAATTATCTGTTGATACTAATATTACTTAGTCGCTTTCTTCTTGTTAGCAACTGTTTTTCTCTTGCCCTTACGGGTACGGGAGTTGTTCTTAGTCCGTTGGCCACGAACAGGCAAGCCTTTTCTATGACGTAAACCACGATAACATCCAATATCCATTAAACGCTTGATGTTCAATTGAACCTCAGAACGCAAAGCGCCTTCAACCTTTATACCATCATTGATAATGGTACGGATTGCTGATAATTCATCATCAGACCAATCTTGTACTTTTTTGTTAAAATCGATACCTGCTTCCGTTAAAATACGTTGAGCAGTTGATCTGCCCACACCGAAAATGTAGGTTAATCCAATTTCACCTCTTTTGTTTCTTGGTAAATCTATACCTGATATCCTTGCCATATTTGTTTTTAATAATTTTGATTTACGATTGTTGATTTAAGGTTTACGACTATTAGCATAAGCTCTATAATTATCCACATCCGTAAATCTAAAATCTAAAATTCCTTACCCTTGACGTTGCTTATACTTAGGATTCTTTTTGTTAATAACGTAAAGTTTACCTTTACGACGAATAACCTTGCAATCAACGCTGCGTTTTTTAATTGATGACCTAACTTTCATTTTATTTGTATCTATAAGTAATCCTGCCTTTTGATAAATCGTAAGGCGACATCTCTAATTTTACTTTGTCACCGGGCAAAATTTTGATGTAGTGCATCCTCATTTTTCCCGATATATGAGCGATTATCTCATGACCATTTTCTAATTCAACCCGAAACATGGCATTTGATAATGCTTCTCGTATTACTCCGTCTTGTTCAATCGAGGCTTGTTTAGCCATATAATATTGATTTTTACTTAATTAGCTGCTATTAAACAGGGTTGCAAAATTAAATAAAAAAATTTAATTATTACTCTTTTTCTTCTAAAACTTTTTCAATCAATGAAAAGGTAGATAAAACATCCGCCTTCCCTCTTTTTACAGCCACAGTATGTTCAAAATGTGCGGAAGGCTTATTGTCTGTACTGGTAACAGTCCAGCCGTCAGACCAGAACTTAACATTAGCAGTCCCGGCATTGATCATTGGCTCAATAGCAATCACCATACCTTCCTCCAATTTGATACCTGCCCCTCTTCTACCGTAGTTAGGAACTTCTGGCTTCTCATGTAGTTTTACACCTACACCATGACCTACAAGTTCTCTTACCACACCAAAGCCGTTCTTCTCTGCATGATGCTGGACCGCAAAGCCCACATCCCCAATTCTGCTTCCGACGACAGCTTTATCTACTGCCAACTGTAAACATTCCTGGGTAACTTTGACCAGTAGCTTTCTCTCCTCACTCAACTCCCCTACGGAAAAAGTATAAGCAGAATCTCCAAAAAAGCCATCCTTTATCACTCCGCAATCTACCGAAATCAGATCTCCTTCCTTGATGACATAATCACCTGGAAAACCGTGAACAACCTGCTCATTAGGTGATATGCAAAGCGAGTAAGGAAATCCGTTGTAATTTAGAAAGGCAGGAACTGCACCGTGATCTCTAATAAAGGTCTCTGCAAGACGATCCAATTCGATAGTTTTTACTCCAGGCCCTATGACTTTAGCAACTTCCGCCAAAGTCTTAGAAACCAGCATAGAACTCTCCCTTATTAATTCAATCTCCTCTAAAGACTTGTAATAAATTTTGGACATTTCACTATATCACTGCATTGCTACCACTCGCTGCCGGAATTCCAGTTCTACCTGTAACCCGGCCGGTTTTCATCAATCCATCATAATGACGCATTAACAAATAACTCTCTATCTGTTGCAAAGTATCCAAAACCACGCCGACCAGGATAAGCAAAGAAGTACCACCGTAAAAGTGTGCGAACTCTGATTTTATACCCACAGTTACTGCAATAGAAGGCAGTATAGCGATGACAGCCAGGAAAACCGCACCCGGAAATGTGATCTTTGAGATCACGTCATCCAGGAAAGTAGAAGTAGCAAGCCCCGGTTTAACCCCTGGTACAAAACCACCGTTCTTTTTCATATCATCAGCCATTTGCGTAGGATTGACTGTTATCGCAGTATAAAAGAATGTAAATGCGATGATCAAAAACGCAAAAGTAAGGCTATATACCCATGAGGTATAATCGCTAAACTGAATTAGCCATGAGTTTTGCAATGACGGAAAAAACTGGGTCAATGTAGCCGGAATAAACATTAGCGCCTGAGCGAAAATGATCGGCATTACACCTGCAGCATTCACTTTCAATGGTATATATTGTCTCACACCACCAAACTGCCTGTTGCCAACAATTCTCTTCGCATACTGAACAGGCACCTTACGGACACCCTGAACAATCATGATCGTAAACATCACAACAGCAAACAAAGCCACGATCTCGACAACCAACGCAATTAAACCACCATCACCGACAAATCTTGAACGGATCTCCTGATCTAAGGCCATTGGCAAACGAGCGATAATACCCACCATAATAATTAGTGAAATACCATTACCTATACCTTTGTCCGTAATCTTCTCGCCCAACCACATTACAAAAAGTGTTCCGGCAGACAATACAAATGTTGCCATCACAAAAAACAACGTCGTATCAATAACAATTGCCTCTGGCGGAACTTGTGTTTTAACATAACCGATCGCCTGTACAGCTGTAATAGCGACAGTCAGATAACGCGTAATCTGATTTAACTTCTTTCTTCCACTTTCACCTTCCTTCTGCATCTTTTGAAAAGAAGGAACCGCTATACCCAATAACTGAACTACAATTGACGCTGAAATATAAGGCATAACACCCAGGGCAAGAATAGATACCCTGGAGAATGATCCACCGGCAAACATATCCAATAAACCTAGCAATCCAGATTTTTCATTATCGCCTAAGGCTGCCGGATCGACACCTGGCAATACCACGTGTGAAACAAACCTATAAACCAAAAGAATTACGAGCGTAAATACAATACGCTCTTTTAATTCCTGGATCTTCCAAATATTACTTAAAGTAGTAAACAGCTTCTTCATTAATTACAATTTTTCGATTGAGCCTCCAACAGCCTCAATAGCTTTTTGCGCGGTTGCAGAAAAAGCATGTGCTTTAACTTCTATCTTAGATTTAACTTCACCACGACCCAATACTTTTACAAGGTCGTTTTTAGATGCTAAACCATGCTCTTGCAAAGTAGCGAAATCTATACTGGTTAAATTAAATCTCTCTGCCAAACCTTGTAAAACGTCCAAATTAACGCCTACATATTCAACACGGTTAATTGGTTTGAAACCTACTTTAGGTACACGACGCTGCAATGGCATCTGTCCGCCTTCAAAACCAATTTTAGTTTTGTGACCTGAACGGGAACCAGCACCTTTATGACCACGTGTAGATGTTCCGCCACGGCCCGAACCTGTACCACGTCCAATTCTCTTAACCTTTTTTGTAGAACCTACTGCAGGTTTTAAATTACTTAAGTTCATTTTTTGAAACTTATTGTGTTGCCCTTCGCTTTCACTAATCAGGGTCAACGGTTAAACAAATATATTTAAAAGTTGCAAATGTAGACATATATCTCACATTTGCAACTTCTAATACTATATACTCTCTATTGCGATCAGGTGATTTACTTTTCTAACCATTCCAATAATAGACGCAGTAGCTTCCACTTCTACGCTTTGGTTTAGTTTAGTAAGACCTAATGCTTGCATTGTTCTTTTTTGGCGTTCGCTTCTATCGATAATGCTTTTTACCTGGGTTATTTTGATCTTCGCCATAATATTATCCGTTAAAAACTTTATTTAAATCTACACCACGTTGTTGTGCAACGGTATAAGCATCACGCATTTTAGTCAAAGCATCGACAGTTGCCTTTACCACGTTGTGTGGATTTGACGAACCTTTTGATTTGGCCAATACGTTGTGCACACCGGCACTTTCCAATACAGCACGCATCGCACCACCTGCGATAACTCCGGTACCTACAGCAGCTGGTTTGATCAATACAAAACCACCTGAAAATTTACCGATCTGCTCGTGAGGGACTGTTCCGTTCAACAAAGGAACTTTTACCAAATTCTTTTTGGCATCGTCTATACCTTTGGCGATGGCCTCAGTTACCTCTTTCGCTTTACCTAAACCATAACCTACAATTCCGTTTTCATCTCCAACAACCACGATGGCCGAGAAGCTGAAAGTACGACCACCTTTGGTTACTTTGGCTACACGTTGTATGCTAACTAAACGATCTTTTAATTCGATCTCGCTAGTCTTAACTCTTTTTATATTGATAGTTGACATTCTTATCCTATTTTCAGATTAAAATACTAAACCAGCTTCGCGGGCTCCTTCAGCCAGCGATTTAACACGGCCATGGTATAAATAGCCATTTCTATCGAAAACAACCTCTTTAATACCAGCTGCGATTGCTTTTTCAGCAACCAATTTACCAACTGCTATTGATTGCTCCGACTTGTTGCCAGTACCTGAAAAATCTTTGGATAAAGATGAAGCCGATACTATAGTGTTTCCGGTTACGTCGTTAATGATTTGAGCATAAATACCTTTATTGCTTCTATATACAGATAACCGTGGACGGTTTTCAGAACCGGTCAATCTTTTTCTGATTCCTTTTTTTATACGATCTCTACGAGATAATTTTTTCCCTGCCATGATGATTATTTTTTAGAAGCTGATTTACCTGCTTTTCTTCTTAACACTTCACCTACAAACTTGATACCTTTACCTTTGTAAGGCTCTGGAGCACGTAGAGAACGAATTTTCGCTGCTACTTGTCCGATCAGCTGTTTGTCGATACTCTCCAGAATAATTTTAGGAGTCTGACCTTTTTCTGAAGTTGTCGTTACTTTAATTTCTGGTGGCAACTGGAACACATAATGGTGAGAATATCCCAAAACAAGATCCAAAGTATTACCCTGGTTCGTAGCGCGGTAACCCACACCTACTAGTTCTTGTTGCAGTTTATAACCTTCTGTTACTCCTACTACCATATTATTTAACAAAGCGCGGTACAAACCATGCAATGCCTTATGTCTCTTTTGCTCTGAAGGACGTTGTACAGTTAATACACCATCTTCCTGGCTTACAGTGATATCTGAATCTACTGCTTGTGTTAATTCTCCTTTAGGGCCTTTTACAGTTACTACGTTATCTTTAGCTACTGTAATCGTTACACCTGCAGGGATATTAATTGGGGCTTTTCCTACTCTTGACATTTTGCTATCCTCCTTTAATTAATAAACGTGACACAAAACTTCGCCACCAATGTTCAGCTTAGCTGCTTCTTTATCTGTCATTACTCCTTTTGAAGTAGACAGGATCGCGATACCTAAACCATTTAATACTCTTGGCATATTGTCTACGCCAGCATATTGCCTTAGACCTGGTTTGCTGATACGCACTAAAGTACGGATCGCAGGGATCTTAGTGATCGGGTTATACTTCAAGGCAACTTTAATGATACCTTGAGCTGTAGTGTCCTCAAACTTGTAGTTGGCAATGTAACCCTTATCAAAAAGTACTTTAGTAATTTCCTTTTTTAGGTTTGATGCAGGAATCTCAACAATCCTGTGATTTGCTTTGATAGCATTTCTTACTCTTGTCAGATAATCTGCTATTGGATCTGTATTCATTTTATATATAATTGTGATAGTGGTTTCCTCCCCGACCCTTCGGGGCGACCTGCCATCTGTTAATTTAAATTTATGTGCTGAACCAAATCAGCAGCAAGCCGAATTACCAGCTTGCTTTTCTAACGCCCGGAATTTTACCAGCCAAAGCCATATCGCGGAATGTAACCCTTGATATACCAAAAGTACGCATATAACCACGAGGGCGACCAGTCAATTTGCAACGGTTGTGCAGACGTACAGCCGATGAATTTTTTGGTAATTTATCTAATCCTTCGTAATCACCGGCAGCTTTAAGTTCTGCACGTTTATCCGCATATTTAGCAACCAGTTTTTGGCGCTTAATTTCGCGAGCTTTTACACCTTCTTTTGCCATTATTGCTCTGTTTTTTGATTTTTAAATGGTAATCCAAATTGTTTTAAAAGTTCCAATGCCTCAACATCAGTAGTAGCAGTAGTCACAAAAGTGATGTCCATACCCAAAATCTTGCTGATTTTATCGATGTTGATCTCAGGGAAGATGATCTGCTCAGTTACACCTAAAGTGTAATTTCCTTTACCATCAAAACCTTTATCGTTGATACCTTTGAAATCACGGATACGTGGCAAAGCTACGGAAATTAAACGATCTAAAAACTCATACATGTTGTTATCACGTAAAGTTACACGTACACCTACTGGCATACCCTTACGCAATTTAAAGTTTGAGATATCTTTTTTAGATTTCGCACCTATAGCTTGCTGTCCTGCAATCGTCGACATTTCTACGATAGAACTGTCAATGATCTTCTTATCTGTAACAGAAAAACGCCCAACACCCTGGTTGATGGCAATCTTTGTTAACTTAGGAACCTGCATTACGCTCTTGTAATTGAACTTATCTTTAAGCGTAGATACGATTTCCTCTTTATATTTACTTTTTAGTCTTGGTACGTAAGCCATTATTTGATCTCCTCCCCTGATATTTTAGCAACCCTTACCAATTTCCCATCAGCATTAAGCTTTCTGCCAACGCGGGTTGTTTTTCCAGACTTTGGATCGATCAACTGAACGTTAGAAATGTGAAGAGCAGCTTCTTTTTTAATGATACCACCATTTGGCGTTGCCGCATTTGGTTTTGTATGTTTTGACACAAGGTTCACACCTTCAATAACCACGCGTGATTTCGCAGTAATTATTTCCTGTACTTTTCCTTGTTGGCCTTTTGAATCGCCAGCTATAACCTTTACTAAATCTCCTTTACGGATTTTAATCTTCGGTTGTGTAGTTAAATTATTTTTCATATTATAATACCTCCGGTGCTAATGATACAATTTTCATGAATTGTTTTTCACGCAGCTCTCTCGCTACCGGGCCAAAAATACGTGTACCACGTGGCTCATCTTGCGCATTTAACAATACTGCTGCATTGTCGTCGAAACGGATATAAGAACCATCCTTACGTCTGATCTCTTTCTTCGTTCTTACAACAACTGCTTTAGAGACGGTTCCTTTCTTAATGTTACCTGAAGGCAATGCACTTTTAACGGTAACAACGATCTTGTCACCAATAGAAGCATATCTTTTTCCGGTACCACCAAGCACACGGATAACCAATACTTCTTTTGCGCCGCTATTGTCGGCTACGTTTAATCTTGATTCCTGTTGTACCATGTTATTTAGCCCTCTCTAAAATTTCCACTAATCTCCAGTTCTTGTTCTTACTCAGCGGACGAGTCTCCATGATCAGTACTGTATCACCAATACCGCAATCGTTTTTCTCGTCATGAGCCATAAATTTGGTAGTTTTCTTAA